>Ga0214543_1006212_pt1 | contig 21426 bp, 11 predicted proteins | sample CNSS2metaG_FD_160094 | JGI IMG/M metagenome (GOLD analysis project Ga0214543, IMG submission 160094) | Root nodule microbial communities from cowpea collected in UCLA plant growth center, Los Angeles, California, USA - CNSS2 | ecosystem: Host-associated > Plants > Roots > Nodule | place: USA... | reverse complement strand
ACATATGTATATTTTTTATATATATATATATATATATATATATATATATATATATGGTTAGTTGTATAGTTGTATGCTTAATGTTACTGAGTAGAAAACAAGTCTATTGGCTGCAAAAGATGGCATGACATAGAATTCACGTGGGATGTCATTAATAAGTTTAATTAATTGGCCAAAAGGGTAGGAGGCAGCGTGTATTTAAGGGCTTGAGGAAGAGCTTCCACTGCACACACCAAACTAGGTTTTCATCTTCACCATGGTTTCCACCATGAACCTTGTGCTTTTCTCTGCCCTTCTGCTCTTCTCCCTCCAAACAGTGGTGTCAGTCACCCCATTGCCTTTTCAGCATCCACTGGACCCTCTCACCAAAGAAGAGATAACTCTTGTCCAAACCATAGTCCAGAGGAAGTACCCAACCTTCAACAACACGTTGAGCTTCCACTACATTGGCCTCGATGACCCTCACAAGGATACCATCCTCAAATGGGAATCCACCAAACCAACCATCACAACTCTCCCACGCAAGGCATTCGCCATTGCCATCGTCAACACCCAAACCCACGAGATCCTAATTGATCTTCAGACTAAGACAATTCTCTCAGACAACATTCACAATGGAAATGGGTTCCCAACCCTATCCGTGGATGAACAAGGCGTTGCCATAGAGCTGCCACTAAAATACGGTCCATTCAAAGAGTCGGTGAATAAGAGAGGGTTGAACCTCTCAGAGGTTGTGTGCTCCACTTTCACCTTGGGGTGGTTTGGAGAAACCCAGAGCAGCAGGACAGTGAGAGTGGAATGCTTCATGAAAGAAAGCACCCCCAATATCTATGTGAGGCCTATCAGTGGACTCACAATAGTGGTTGATCTCGACCTCCTGAAGATCGTCGAGTATCACGACGGTGGTATTATACCAGTACCCGCAGCTGATAACACCGAATACCGTTTATCACAGCAGAAGCCACCATTTGGACCAAAACATTACGGTCTAGCAACCCATCAACCAGAGGGTCCTGGCTTCCAAATCAGTGGACACAGTGTTAGGTAAGTAACGTTCTTCATTCTTTTGTTCTTTATCCACTACCATTTGTCATTGCTTAGTTTTAACTATTATTGATTTAATTAATCTCTTCAGCTGGGCCAACTGGAAGTTCCACATTGGATTCGATCCACGAGCGGGACTTGTGATATCACTGGCCTCCATTTACGATCTGGAGAAGCACAAGTCTCGAAGAGTATTATACAAAGGCTACATTTCTGAGCTGTTCGTGCCATACCAAGACCCAACAGATGACTTTTTCTATAAGACATTCTTTGATGCTGGAGAGTTTGGGTTCGGTCTCTCCACTGTCTCATTGGTCCCCAACCGTGATTGCCCCTCCAATGCTCAATTCCTTGACGTATATGTTCACGCCGCCGATGGCACTCCGGTGCTCATTTCTAACGCAATCTGTGTGTTCGAACAATATGGCAGCATCTTATGGCGTCACACCGAAAATGGCATTCCTAACGAATCGGTATGTACGCATACTACACCTCCTTCTTAACAATTCACGCAAATTGCTCATTCGATTAAATTTAAGTTTAAATATTTACGTTGGTGTTGGTCTCTGACAGTTCGCAGAGGCCAGAACGGAAGTGAACTTGGTGGTGAGAACAATCGTTACTGTCGCCAACTACGACAACATCATTGACTGGGAGTTTAAGACAAGTGGCTCAATCAAACCCGCGGTATGAATCATCATTTCCATTACCTATGTGCATGCATAATATAGCTCTTGCAATTTCAACTATGTACACCACGTGGTTCAATACCAGAATTCTCCCTCAAAATAAGGACGAATTCGTTCAATACCAATAGTTTAAGTTTTACCTGAGTCCAAGAACGAAAATCATTCAGAATGAAATAAAGTACTGCATGCTTCATTATAAATACAGGGTTTTGGAAAAATCTTTAAGACATACAAAAGTGGGCCTCACTTGACTTATTATATGTTTTGTCTGATCTGCTAGTCTTGTAGCCAAAACTAATGTAATCTAATATCAACCATTGAACATACATATACACGGATACGTTTGTATACAGATTGCTCTGTCGGGTATATTAGAAATCAAGGGAGTGGATATCAAGCACAAGAACGAGATAAAGAGTGATCAACATGGTACCCTGGTGTCGGAAAATAGCATTGGTGTCTACCACGACCACTTCTACATATACTACCTGGACCTTGACATCGATGGCGTCTACAACTCTTTTGAGAAGACGAGTTTAAAGACGGTGAGAGTGACAGACGGAAGCTCGAAGAGGAAAAGCTATTGGACGACTGAGACTGAAACTGCAGAGAGCGAGAACGATGCAAAGATCACAATAGGGTCCACACCGGGTGAACTTTCGGTGGTGAACCCTAACAAGAAGACATCGGTTGGGAACGATGTGGGATACCGTTTGATTCCTGCAATCCCAGTTCATCCTCTGCTAACGGATGACGATCATACACAAATCCGTGGCGCTTTTACAAACTTCAACGTGTGGGTCACTCCATACAACAGGACTGAGAAGTGGGCCGGTGGACTCTACGTTGATCACGGCCATGGAGATGATACCTTAGCCGTTTGGACCAAAAAGTACGATTATTTCACTTTTGTTATTACTTGTTTTTAAGTGTCTGTGTCGACAACAGCTTACACTTGAAATAATTGCAGGAACAGAAACATAAAGAACAAGGACATTGTGTTGTGGCATGTTGTCGGAATTCATCACGTTCCGGCTCAGGAAGACTTCCCCATAATGCCATTGTTGAGCACTGCGTTCGAGCTGAGGCCAACCAATTTCTTCGAGAGGAATCCTGTTCTCAAAACCCCTTCTCCTAGGGACGTTCAATGGCCGGGACGTCGCAGCTAAAACTACTCATTTACATTGCCATGTGCTACCACCGCTTCACTCTGCATTGTTTGGATTTGGATACATGTATTAAACTATTAATCAATCCTACAATAGAATGTTTGTCTACGTTGAGTAGTTAGGAAGTGATTACATCCTGCACTGCGTTGTTTGGATTTGAATGTCTAGAGTCTCCATTGTTTTCTCCCTTCCATGTGCCACAATACATCGTGCATCATCTATATTATTATATTACCTTAATATAATAATATAAATTTTTATTGATGGTAATGAATTTATAAAACCATTTCAAATTTCTAAATTTTAAATTTTTGTACCCAGACTCGATTTATTTTAAGGAATTTGTTCATACTTTAAACACATCGTCTGGAATAAAAAAAAAATCAGAAATAGGTGTTCCACAAAAATATCTTCCGAAACAATCATTCCAGAATACAACAAAAATTCTGGTATATAATATATATCTATCTAATTCCGTAAATGACTTCCTAAACATTTGTTTCGGAAACTTTGTTTTGTATTACAGAATATATTTTCAAGTTAGAAATGTATTTCTTGATTCAGAAATACCTTCCGGAATATTCGATCTATAGTAGATTTTTTTTTAAATGAGTATTCCAAGAAATATTTCTAAATTCGGAGATATGTTCCTGAACACTCTTTTTAGAAGTATTTTTTCAGTTTTTTCTTCTTCCATGCGCTCAAGAGTTTTACTCCTTTTCTTAACAAATTTGGGATGGATGTGCACACATGCATCGGACAAATCCTTGTAATAGGAAACAAATACGTTTCAGAAAGGTGAATGTGGTACGTATATGCACCTATACTGTTAACGTCGTTTTTTTCCTTTAGAGTCATGGTGTGAGGATCGTACCACAATACGATGACTTGCCTCAACGAGCAGTGCATAGGACGACATGGTGCAGGGGTCATAATGTTGCGAAGGGGAGGTGCTCTGTGTAGGGGACCAGGGAAGGAGGTGCGGTGGAAATGGACATTTCTAATTTGAAAAAAAAAAAAAAAAGACAATCGAAGAATGTCATTTTTATCATTTATTTTTATCCTTAATATTTACCATGTATGCCAGGTGTGATTTAGTTATTAATATTGTTAGTGCATGAATTAAACTTTTTAAATGAGTAAAGAAAAATGAAAGATTTTTGAATGAGGTTTAATAATAATATGGTCCTATGTTTCGGTTTATGATTCACTTTAGTTTAATTTTTTTTTATATAATTTAGTTTCAATATTTTTTAAATATAATCAATTTGATCCCGTGATGTAACACATCAAAATCTAGAAGATATTATTACGTGTCAAATAGTTTGAAATATGTCATGAGTTAAAATTTAGAATGTGTCATGTATCAAATCAAAGAAGTCTCAATAAAATAGAAAATTATTTTGATTTTGATACATGATTTCTTTCAAATGATATTAATGTTAATTTTACTTAAAAAATCAAATTGACTCTATTTAAAACATATTATGACTCAATTGCATTAAGAAAATATAAAATTCAAAGTAAATCATATAATTAATTAATATATTAATAACTTCCACAAGTTCCTCTTCGTATTGCGTTGTAATATTTAAGTAAATTTCCAAAAACTGTTAATTTATTTTGAAATATATTGATGGTATATTTTCTTAAACTTATTCACATGGATAAGACGTGCTTCAATAAACAATTTGTAACGTTAAAGAGCCATTTTTTTGTTTACTTAAATCTACAAGTAAATACGATTTAAGTTTTTTATTAAACTTTATATTTTTTACATATTTTCATTTATTAATGTAAGTATAATATATAATTTTCTTTACTTTTAGAAGTTGTTTAGGAAATTTGGTTAATAAATAGAAATTTGATTTTAATTGAACAGAATTTGAGAGAATGAAAGAAAAAGGAATAAAGAAGTTTATTATTCAAGTAAAACATTCTACGAGCAGACAATTTGAGAGAAAAAAAAATAAACAAAGACCAAGCTTATGTCAAGTCCAAATAAAAAAAGGTTGAGTGTTTGATATTAGAAGCAATTTATTTCTATAATCAATTATTGGTAATATAGTTGGGTAAAATCTAAAACTCTTCTAGTGTCTTTCGTCGTGTTATTCGTACTCCACCGTTTTCAGCCAAATCATGCGCTCTCGTCTAAATTATATAACATTATTGAGATACAGATGGTAGGACTCCAAAACCAAACCATAAAAAATTCAATTTGTCCCTCGTGATCACCAGTATACATAGAAAACTAATGTTCTCTAAATCAGTGAGACTACAACATGGTTTATTTTTCAATTAAATGGTCATTAATAATGTTATAATGAGGACTCATTTTGACGTTTTAGTCGCAGAATAGCAGCTGCATTTAAATGATCTTGCTAACTACTATTTGTACACATTCTTACCAAATCCCACCAAGTTGTTATATCAGCGCTTAAAAATGGCATGACACAAATAATTCACGTGGTGATGCCATTTGAGACGTGTATTTAAGGGCTTGAGGAAGAGCTTCCACTGCACACACACCAAACTAGGGTTTCATCTTCACCATGGTTTCCACCATGAAACTTGTGCTTTTCTCTGCCCTTTTACTCTTCTCCCTCCAAACAGGGGTGTCAGTCACCCCACTGCGTTTTCAGCATCCACTAGACCCTCTCACCAAAGAAGAGATAACTCTTGTCCAAACCATAGTCCACAGGAAGTACCCAACCTCCAACAACACGTTAAGCTTCAACTACATTGGCCTCGATGACCCTCACAAGGATACCATCCTCAAATGGGAATCCACCAAACCAACCACCACAACTCTCCCTCGCAAGGCCTTCGCCATTGCCATCATCAACACCCAAACCCACCAGATCCTAATTGATCTTCAGACTAAGACAGTTCTCTCAGACAACATTCACAACGGAAATGGGTTCCCCACCCTCTCCGGGGATAAACTGGCCGTTGCCATAGACTTGACACTCAAATACGGCCCATTCAAAGACTCAATCAAGAAGAGAGGGTTGAACCTCTCAGAGGTTGTGTGCTCCACTTTCACCTTGGGGTGGTTCGGAGAAACCCAGAGCAGAAGGACAGTGAGGGTGGAATGCTTCATGAAAGAAAGCACCCCCAATATATGGGTGAGGCCTATCACTGGACTCACAATTGTGGTTGATCTTGACCTCATGAAGATCGTCGAGTATCACGACCGTGCTATTGTACCAGTTCCAACCACTGATAACACTGAATACCGCTTATCACACCTGAATCCACCATTTGGACCAAAGCAACACAGTCTAGCAACCCATCAACCACAGGGTCCTGGCTTCCAAATCAATGGCTACAGCGTTAGGTAAGTAATTAATGGCAACCATTTTTTATCATTGCTTTGGTTATGAACAGTTTTAACTATTTTTTCTTTAATTAATCTCTTCAGCTGGGCCAACTGGAAGTTCCACATTGGATTCGATCCACGAGCAGGACTGGTGATATCACTGGCCTCCATTTATGATCTGGAGAAGCACAGGTCTCGAAGAGTATTGTACAAAGGCTACATTTCTGAGCAGTTCGTGCCATATCAAGACCCAACAGATGATTTTTATTATAAGACATTCTTTGATGCTGGAGAGTTTGGGTTCGGTCTCTCCACTGTCTCATTGGTCCCCAACCGTGATTGCCCCTCCAATGCTCAATTCCTTGACGTATATGTTCACGCCGCCGATGGCACTCCGGTGCTCATTTCTAACGCAATCTGTGTGTTTGAAAAATATGGCAGCATCTTGTGGCGTCACACCGAAACTGGCATTCCCAACGAATCGGTATATACACATACTACACCCTCCTTCTTATCAATACACGCTAATCGCTCATTCGATTATATTTAAATTTAAATATTTACAACAGTTCGCTGAGTCCAGAACGGAAGTGAGCTTGGTGGTGAGAACAATCGTTAGCTACGACAACATCATTGACTGGGAGTTTAAGACAAGTGGCTCAATCAAACCCGCGGTATGCATAATCATTTCCTCTGCTTATGTGTATCATTAAGATAGTTCTTGCAACTTATAGAAACATTTTTGTAAAGCTGTCAATTTTGTTTTATGTGTAGATAGGATGACAAATTTATAATCTTTTATAAAAGCCATGGTACAAAGAATAAACATTATCAAAAGGAGAAAGAAAAAACAAAACATACTTTTTTTTAGGTTCCTCGTCCTAAAAAAGTAAAAGGAAAACATCTCATAGCATTAACACTTAATATACACAGAATTTTTTTTTATAGATTTATAAGTTATATAATATTATAAGAAGAGATAGATAAAAAGAAAAAACAATTGTCTAATAGATATAAATAAAATTAAACTACATATGTATCACTGCTCGTTTTTCAAAGAAACAATACATGGACACAAAAAAATGTGCATTAACACTTAGTATATACTTAGAGAAAGAATAAAAATGATAAATTTATACGTATGATTTGATAAAAAGAAAAAAGATAGAAGAAAAAAGTATATAATAAATATAAGTAAAACTAAAATGTCTGTATATCATAACTCATGATTAAAAACTTCAATCTAGATCCAAACCCTCCCGGTGTATCCCAAAAACATCAAATTGGTAGGAACATTATACTATATTGTTTAAAAATTACATTTAAACATAAAAAATATTATACTATATTGCTTCGATTATTCCTTGCGTAATGTTATTTTATTAGATAAGATCCATATTATTCCCTTGCGGACCCCAGGGGACATTACCACGCATGCCATCTGAACTTTGGAATATCCATGCCTGAATGTTTACCTGAATCCAAGAACAAAAGTCACTCAGAATGAAATAAAGTATAACATGCTTCATTTTAAATTCATGCTTTTGGAATTCAAATCATAAGAGACACAAAAAGTGGTCCTCACTTGACTTATTATATGTTTTGGCCAGACAGCTAGTCCAGTAGCCAAAACCAATAATGTAATCTAATAAACTTTTGAACATACATATACGAATACGTATGTGTACAGATTGCTCTGTCGGGTATACTGGAAATCAAGGGAGTGGATATGAAGCACAAGAAGGAGATAAAGAGTGATGAACATGGTACCCTGGTGTCGAAAAACAGGATTGGCGTCTACCACGACCACTTCTTCATATACTATCTGGACCTTGACATCGATGGCGTATACAACTCTTTTGAGAAGACAAGCTTGAAGACGGTGAGAGTGACAGATGGAAGCTCCAAGAGGAAAAGCTATTGGACGACTGAGACTGAAACTGCTGAGAGCGAGAACGATGCAAAGATCAGAATAGGGTCCACACCGGGTGAGCTTTCGGTGGTGAACCCTAACAAGAAGACATCGGTTGGGAACGATGTGGGATACCGTTTGATTCCAGCAATCCCAGTTCACTCTCTTCTAACGGATGACGATTATCCTCAAATTCGTGGCGCTTTTACAAACTTCGATGTTTGGGTCACTCCGTACAACAGGACTGAGAAGTGGGCCGGTGGACTCTACATGGATCACAGCCATGGAGATGATACCTTAGCAGTTTGGACCAAAAAGTACGATTTTTGTTATTAGTTCTTTATAAGTGCATGCCTGTGTCGACAACAACTTACAGTTGAAATAATTGCAGGAACAGAGACATAAAGAACAAGGACATTGTGGTGTGGCATGTCGTGGGAATTCGTCATGTTCCATCTCAGGAAGACTTCCCTGTAATGCCATTGTTGAGCACTGCATTTGAGCTCAGGCCAACCAATTTCTTCGAAAGGAACCCTGCTCTCAAAACCCCTTCTCCTAGGGACGTTCAATGGCCAGGTTGCCGCAGCTAAAACTATTCATCTGCATTCCCATGGTGCTACCTACCTCCGCAGCACCCTGCTTTGTTTTGATTTGGATGGGGTTTTCTCCCTTCCATGTGCCACGATAATGTCTTCATGCTTCTTGTGTATTATTATAGTATAATAATATAAATGTGAACAAAACTATGTCATATTTATCAGCAATTCCCGGCCAAATAGAACATTGAAAATAAGAAACTGCTGATACCTTGACCTGAGAAATTTGGACTGTAACAACATAGACCAAGGTCTGCAAGAATAAGGTAGCTCCCAAGAAGATATGCATCATTTTATAGATGAAAATTAGTGATTTGCAAGCCTCCCTCTTCTCTGGAACAACATAATTTAGCTCAATTAACTATAAACCCATCTTTCGATCTACTTGAGCAACAATTTTGGCCATCTATAAACCTTATAACAGTATTTACAAGATGAATTCATAAATTAGTTTAAAATTTACTTTTCAACATAATATTAATTAAATTAGCCCTGTTACATAGCAAATTAAAACATACTACGATATCAAGGATTCAACCAAGGATACCAGTTCAAGGCTATATGAGCAAAGTTCTCAAAAATTGGCTCTGTTGTTGGTTATCCTGCCATTCCTTTGTTAGAGTTTCTCCCTTTTGGAACAGCATTGTCTTTTTCTTTTACATAAAGACTGAAAAAATCCCACTATTAAGTATGTTATGTGAGTTACTTCAATTATGATTTTAGTTAACTGAAAATTAAAAAAACTGTGGTTACTTTTAAAAAATAGTAAATGAGTTGAAAGTTATTAAACTAATTACATTATAAATTTTCTAAGAACTCAAATTATTTTTACTATGTTTTGGCAGTAAATTTTTATTTATATGTATTTCTGCTGTGTAACATTTGTTCTCCACCGCCGCTTGTGTTTTGAGTTAGCTGTAAGAAACGTAATCTCATACTTTATTTATAATGTTGCGGACTTTTTTCTCACTCCGAATTTGATATTATCCATAAGGATATAAAGATACAAAGTTTCCCCCTTCTACATGCTGCCACATAAAATAATTCCTTCCCTCTTAACGAGGCAAACCAATTCATGATCAAAGAATACAGCCATTTCTTTGCATAGAAGAAACTTATTTTCAATGGCGAGAGCAAAGAAGAACCACATTACTGGACAACCTTTCCCCAGAAATATTCTAGTAATGGGGAGAATTAATCTTCCTTTATACATATATATAAATATTTCAACCTTCCAAGTTCACAAAATAAGGACAAGTTAAGGTTCCACTTTGATTTGTTTTTGCGTTTGAAGTTCAAGGACCATGGCTTCAGGATCGAAATCAGTAGCCTCGATCCTCTTGGCACTGAATCTTGTGTTGTACTTCATTGTTCTTGTGATTGCTTCTTGGGCAGTGAATCATGGGATTCAAAGGTCTGGTGAAACAGGTAAGATATAGTAGAATGTGTTGGTTGGTTGGTGAATTTGAAGTTAACTGGGCTGACTCTGGTTATTTGTATGGTATAGCATCTGTTTTGTCCCTTCCGGCCCGAATATTTCCGATATATTTTCCGATGGGAAACATGACAACTGGTTTCTTCGTGATATTGTCTCTGATTGCTGGTGTTGTGGGGTTCACCACCTCTCTCACCGGACTCAATAACATTTTCCAGTGGGATGCTCCCAACTTACATGCTGCAGCCATGTCTTCACTCACTACATGGGCACTCACTCTATTAGCCATGGGGTCAGCCTTATCCCCTTTTCTGCTTTCTATTTACTCAAATTTTCTACCATTCTATCACCACTCAACTGCTACTTTTTTTCTTCCAGATTTGCATGCAAAGAGATTGAACTTGGATGGACTGACTCAAACCTGGTAAATTAGCTTGCTTAGTAAAGAAAGTTGTATACTTTATCATTTTTATCTGTTAATTTTTGAAGAAGTAGAGATTTGGTTTCCAATAATAACCAGAATTTTGGAAATACTTTTGCAGCGGACCTTAGAAACAATCACGATAATAGTAAGCGCAACTCAACTGCTATGCACGGGAGTTATCCACGTTGGTATTTCAGAAGTTGTTCCTCCCAGAATTGGAAGAGTTTGAGTTTGGTGGTGGGGTCATGGCATGCGTGAATGCTCTCTATTTTAGCAACATGACTGCACAATTAACTCAGACTTTTTTACTTATGTCAAAATTGTTCATATGATGACTATTTGCATCATGGTATTTTATTAGTTTAATTTTTTCAATTTGTATCATGCTCAGTTCAAAATTCAAATGGACGCAATTTAAATTCTTAAATTCATTGGCTGGTATATGCTAAGATGATAACTAAAATTATTAAAATTCAGAATGAGAAACAATTTGATTGGAATTTAATTTGTTCAATAAAAGATTAGGAAGAGAAGGAAATGCGGGCCGACCCACATTCTCGAAAAAAAAAAGAATGAGATAAAAGAAGAATGGGATAGGAAGAGTGTTTTAGCTTTGTGGCACGTTTAGGCCTCTCTCATATAACCCATAGGGTTAACGAGAAGTTGGTTCACATAATCTACGTTATTTAAATTCCTAAAATTTAATAGTTCTTATTCACATTTTTTTTCTTATTTCAGTCCACTAGGTTATTTTTATTTTCAATAAATTTATACTTATAAATTATAAAATTATAAATATTATTTATTTTTATAAATGAGTCATTATAAATTATTATTTCTATTAACTTAATTAAAAAAAATTAAAATTAAAATTTTCATGTTATGAACCGACATGCAAACCTAAGATCCAAACATTACGTGGAACAAATCAACTAATTACCATTTCTTTTTGTGGATGGGATGGACTGGCCTACATTTTACAGACCAAATACAAGACAGTCCAAAATAAAAGGATCTATCTACATTTTTATGTCTAAAATACTCAATTTTGTTTAATAAATTCCTAAATTACATGAAATAGAAATATTATATATATATATATATATATATATATATATATATATATTTGTGTGTGTGATTTGTACAGAAATATATTATTTTTTATTTTATATAATTTTGTTTGTAATATATAAAAATAAGATGATTAAATATGTTGTTGTATTTATATTAACAGAGTAATATATATTATAAATAAATAACTATATATATATATATTAAAAAACATTAATTTTCTAGTAACATGATTTTGCAACAATATTTTTTAATTGAGAATACCAAGATAGCATTCTTGTAAATAGCTTTATTTCTAAATTCATTGAAAACATATAAATAAAAGTAAAAATACATTAGAAAACATAGTCCATTGAATCCTTAGAAAATCATAATTCCGTTCTCTTTTGTTTAGTTCTTTAATGTAAATTGAGGATTTTAAAATATCAAAAAATTCATTATATATTATTTAGATAATTCTTATAAATAGCTCATCATTAGTTAACTTCATGAAAAGTAAAAACAAATAAATAAAAAATAGAAAACGGGGCATTCCGAGAATCGAACTCGGGACCTCTCGCACCCAAAGCGAGAATCATACCACTAGACCAAATGCCCATCACATCATGCAACATTCTATTTTGGAAATATTTTTATATATTATTATTTACTGTACAACAGGAAGATATAAAATATCTTCACATTAATAGTGCAAATTTTAATTAAATAATTTAAAGTTTATTTTCTCTTTATGTTTTTTATTTTTTTCCTGTCACGAATATATCCCAATTCATTACATATTTACTAGTTTCTGTCACGTGTATGACATTGCGACACGTTACTTTTAGATAAATAATAAATTTTAACCACGGCTATTTTAAAATTAAGTTTTTAAATCTAAAGCATTAAGGATGTTAGAAGTTTTTAAATCTAAAGCATTAAGGATGTTAGTGTAAATTTCATAAATTGGCCCTTCTGATTAACATTACAAAGTTAAAGAATTAAAATTAAACGTTTAAAGCTTAAATAACCTAAGAGTAAATGACTAAAAACGTAAGGGTAAAAAATAATTGTTGTCATAATTTTATTTAGTACTTTTATCAACATTCATAAGTTCGTTTTTTTTTATTTAGTCTGAAATATATTTTTTTACATCTGTAACAAAAATTTAATTAAACTTTGTTAATTTTGTTAGCTTTATTACATATATGCCCCAGTTTGATTGTATAAGGGTGTTGGATTCGCAAGAACTGCATAATAGCCCAAATACGTATGGCCCAATAGTGGCTGTTATACATACATACACATATATAATCTTTGTTATACCTTTGTTAATAATATATTCTGTGTTATCAGACTAAATTTATTGAAAATTGAAAAATTGTATTGGTAACATTATTTGATGAAATTTATGTTGAGAAATCTTGTCTCAAATAAAACTTAAAAGAGATAAACCACAAGGATCGAAATATACAAAATTATTAAAAGAAGTATTATTTTATTTTCTTCATTATAATATTATTATTATTTGTATAAAAGTATTTTGTATTATCTAACTAGATCCACAAAATTCTCCAAAATGTTATAATCAAAGCTCATTTATTAAGAATTTACATTACGATTATTTCTTTTATCTTAAAACTTATCCTGATAAGAATATTAGAAACTTAATACTTTCACGCAACAAAAGAAAAATCGTACAAACAACAACATTAGTGAAATTATTGCGCGTGAATGGTGGTTCTAAGAATGGTTACCAAAACTAACCATCTCTCATCTAATCATGATATGAACAGAATAAAATATTTTTTCGGAGTGTTAAATATTAAAAAACTTTACCATTTATAATAGTTCTATCAAATTCAAAAATAAAATAATTTATAGTAAAAAAATATATTTGTAACTTCTGAAAATATCAAAATTTACTTCACATCACATGCTCAGAATCCTTCGAGTTAATTGTTAATTGTGCTGGCACATGACATGATGTAGCCTCTGCATTGCCGCATCTGGATGGGATTTTGATCTAATAATACAACCATCACCAGACACTAAATTATTATCATTATTAGATTTTATTTTTGTAATAAAAATATCATCAAAACATGATATTAAATATAACTTTAATAATTATTAAGTTTGATCAACAATCATGTCAAAAAGTGTGTTACAAATTCTATCATGAGTAATTGGTTACGAATCGGAGTATAACTTTAAATAAAAATAAAAACGTGGAACAAAGATTCAGAAATTTATTACTTAAAATTTGGAATATGTACTGTATCTAAGCGGTGAAACAAAATTCTTCGCACTTTTCGTTCTTTGTTGTTATATCTTCACCGACAAAGGTTAAGAGACTAGTGTACCTCTAGGCAGCCTAATACAACTATATAGTACAATCCACCTACATAAGGCCCTGCCAACATGCAAATGGTTATCAAATAAATCAACGAACAACCATAAGCGGCCTAGGCCACCTATTTCAGGGAACAATACGACATCTGCCGACCATTCCATACTTAGAATATTAAGACAAAACCCCTAGGACCAGCAATCATCAAACTAAGGGGCCTAGGCCTGGCCCAGACCCACCTACGACCCAAACAATAGCTCAGCCCATGGCAAGATCAAACATAATTAATAAACAATAAATACGCATGAACCCCAATAATTAAAGGTACACATTCATTAATCCCTTAATCACGAGATTTGACTTTCTGAGAATCTTTTGGCTGACTTGATCGTCGGAGTCCTCTACGCAGATAACCCCTTATGGGTCCAAACCGTGATACCAGCGGATGACATGTGCGAGATGAGGAGAAACCAACTAGAGATATTGCAAATTGAGGTAAGATGATATTCGTGTTTGACTTCTTTTATTTGTTCTCTGCAAAAACAACATAATCAAATATAACATTAATCTTTTATGTGTCTTATTATTAATTTTTTTCGAAAGACAGAAAATACCATAAATATTATTAAGGGTCAAAGTTTTATTTTGTAATCGGTTCAGATGAATTTTATATCAAAGGAAAGTTAAATAAGTGTATACCGTTATGAGTGATTACATAAATAAATATTACTCGTAGTTTAATTTTTTTTTTTTCTTTTCTAGAAAGTGTGTCAATATGAAGGGATTCAATATGAATCAATAAACTCTACATTAGTTAAAAAATTGAACATAATATAAAAATGAATGTCTACAAATTAACTTTTTTACGTTAAAGGTGGATTCATGTCTCTCGTTGATATTATTTCTTGATACCGATCCTTCTTTGAAAACCTATCACTATTATTTATAATAGACTTATATGCTTAAATTTTAGTGTTTGATTTTTTTTTTTCCAATTTTTAAAACTAAAGGTTCTCTGATTATATGTTTTCAAAAATCAATAAGAAAATGTGTACTTTTGATAATTAATTATACATCATTTGTGGACTATTTCTTTTAATTATTACAATCAATAATTTAAAATTATTGAGAATCAAACTGGTTGGCATTTTTTTTTTAAATTTATTGATTAAGTGGGCCAACCCACCTTCAACCCGGCTCGAACCCGTTTAACCCGTGGGTTAAGTGAGCCGGGTTGAGTTCAACCCACTTTTGAAAAAGTTGAATTTTTCTCAACCTAACCCGACTCGAACCCGTGGTGAGCCGGGTTGGCTCACGGGTTGAAACCCATTTTGACATCTCTAGAATCTATACATTTATTTCTCATTCTGCAATATAAAATTAAATAAAACACATTTTTCAAAATTATATATAATTCTACATTATATTATAATATATTCTATAAAAAAATTTCTTATTATCCACATTATTTATTAATTTTACCTTTTAAGTTACTTTTTTTTTAATTAACTATTTTTTAATTTAATCTGTACTGTATGGCCCATCGGTCAGGCAGACCAAGGTCAAGCGGCTGCAGGCCGCCCGCTACAGGTGGACCTCACCTTGGGAAGTTGATGTAGCAATATCTCCAGAGTGCTTTAAGGGGACCTCGCGACCAAGGCCCCCCGTTTTTTGGATGAAGTCTCAGCTCTAAACACGCTAAATCACCTACCCATCGGTCAGCCAGACTAAACACCCCCGTGTTCATTTTCAATTGCACTTTGTCTTCACCTCTATGGAGACCCTCATTTATAAGGACAACCGATAGGACGCATGACCTTCCGGTCGGGTGGCCACACCAAAATCTGGATCAGTAAGTTAAAAGTAAATTAAAATAATACAAGTCAGTAATCAAGTTTAAAAAGCAATTGAGCCATGATTAAGAAATCCTAATCATGTGCCCATACCGAAAACTATAAATAGAGGTCCAAGGTAAGTTGATAAGAATCTTAAACTCGCATTTATTACAACACTTATTGCTACTCGCCGATCCACCTTAAACTGATTTAAGCCTCAAAGTCTTTTAGACAGGTACCCCGATCGTCCGACTGACCGAATGGAGGGAGAGAAGGACGAAGGACTGAACTAAATAGAGGATGAGACCAGCTAGCTAAGGAGAATGCATAACTGAAGGACTTGAAGGTAATTTGAGTGTTGATAGTAGGTGTTTGACCCCTACACCCAAAACATAATCATTTTCAAAATTAAATAAATAAAAATCATCTATAAAATTGTTAATAACTGTCCGTAATAAAATTATAAAAGTGATTTATATTTATTATTTTTGGTTATTACAAGAAAATGTAAATACACTTACGTGGATGTGTTTTTACTAATAAGTAGAATCTGTTTACGAAATAGTATAATATAGGGATGTCAAACTTATAAATATATGTTATCTGCATCGTAATTTTATTATTTTATGATGATTTTTCAACACTTTAAAAAAATTAATCTACAAAGAAAATAAAGGCATCTATAATCTTATTTTTAAATATCGTATGTCATAAGAAAATATGAAAGTGCAGAACACGTTGCCCATGAAACTATGAAAGTTACACTAATAAATGATGTAACAACTAAATAATATACAAACTAATTTGTGAATATTATCTTATATAATTTCTTTATATTATTATTTAAATATTCTCATAAAGTAAGTTTAATGTATAAAAAAAAAATTAAAATGTTCTGTTTTTTATTGTAAATAACAAAATTCATTCACACATGTACAAAACTTATTAAAAATGAAATATAACTCATGATCTAATTAATATACAAACTAATTTGTTAATATTATCTTATATAATTTCTTTATATTATTATTTAAATATTCCCATAAAGTAAGTTTAATTTATAAAAAAAATATTTAAAATGTTCTATTTTTTATTGTAAAAGTTCTTATAACAAAATTCATTAACACACGTACAAAACTTATTAAAAATGAAATACAACTCATAATCTGGTACTTGAAATTGTAAAATATGAGAGAGATAAGAGAAAAATATCTAATAACAAAATTCAATTTATTACACATAAAAAGTTGATTTTCTTAATCAACATTTATTTATGATCAATTTGTCATTAATCAGGTACTTTTTCTCCGCTCAAATTATAATTTGGACGATAGGATGTCTATTTTATTTTTAGTTTGTTATTTTATTACATCTAATAATCTCATATAGCCTATGGGAATAATACTTAAAACAGTTTAAATATTTTGTATTCTTTCTACGGTCCTATATATAACTGGTTTTTAAATGTGGTTTAATTATCATATATTTTTATTTTATTAATTTACATATCTCAATTTTTTATTAGATTATAATAAATTATCTTTTAGTCTTTTTTTTTTAAATGTTTAATTACTCGGATGGTACCCACTTTGGTAGAAGTGTGTACATGTATTTAAAAAAGTGTTAATTGTATCCCAACTTTTGAAAAAGTGTTTCAATTAGTCAACTTCGTCCGAAAAGGACCTAATTAAAACACTTTCTAAAAAATTGGGATGCAATTGACACTTGTTTAAAAGCATGTACCAGACTGACACACTTCTACCAAAGTGGGTACCATCTGAGTAATTAAACATTTTTTAAACATAGGTATATTGATGAACAAATAAAAGAATACACTAATTATTTAAAAGTGATAAAAGGGAAGGGAAGAAAATAGAAAAAAATTAATCTTTGACAAAAACAAAAAAGTCAACTACATCAACTTATTGATCATCTTTGATTTGTGTCTCATCTTATTTTAATTATTTTTGTTTCTACAACCATAACATAAAGATAATTTTTTACAATAAAAATTATCAAAACAAGATTACGAAATAAAATGAAAGATACATTTATTGCCGACAATATAATTATTTATATTAAAAAAAATAGCTGAAAATTTTAATATTAATTCAATTATTAATAAGTTCAAGAATCTTATAAAAAATGATAATTTTTTAAATATGTGATTTGTTTTATAATTATAATTATCATAAATTACGTATTATATTAATTACAATAATTAAATATATAAATTTTAAGTATATTTTACCTTTCATAAATATCAATCAAGATCTACTCCTAGGAAAATTCAAAAGAAATTATGTTATATATCCTGCTTAAAAGCAAGTACAATATTATTAGTCTTAAAGTTGACCGAATATTATTTTAAGAGGGTTAAAAGCGAAAGAGTCATTATAACAACAATAATCTCTAAAATAGTAGGAAGATATTGCATTATAACTGTCTATCAGTTATGTGATTTGAAGAATATTAACATATAACAATATATATTTTACAACTATGGTCAATATACCTTTTTGCCTTTTGTCATAGGAAGTATCAATAATCAATACTCAGTATTATGCTATGCAAATTACAGACTTTGAAGCATAAGCTCGACAACATTGAAAAAGAAAAAACCATCCAACAAATAAAAATTGTGGACTTTCTCTACATATCGTGAAGGGGCAAGTCCTACACAACTTATCCCGCCCAGACACATACATTTTCACATCGGACTCGGGCCAATCATTCTAAAGAACGGTGAATAAACTAAAATAATATATTTAAAGTTTATATATTTTATTATCACTCATATAACAAAAATAACATATAATTTAATATAATTATAGCTATAAAAAATTATGTATATCTAATAAATTATTCTTAACTTTTTTAAATTATTGAATTTATTAATTCGTAACTATTTTTTTTAATGTAAATAATTATATAGTATTTAAGAATTTCATCTTTTATTTTATTATGTAATCTTGTTTTAATAAATCGGAAAAAAAAATATGGTTTGGATGAAATGTCTATCGAATATGATTAATAAATTATTCGAATATTTTTATTAAAGATGAATATAATTTAAATGTGATTAATAAAATATTTAAATTGTTAAAGAACATCAATTATAATAAAATAATGAACTTGAACTTGAACTAATTTTCTTTTAAATTTAATATAAAAATAATTATTAATTGATCGCAAGTGAGTAAGCAAAATAAATATTATCATATTTCTTTTGTATTTTCAAGTTCAATAAATATTTGAGTTTTATCTTTAAATTTTTTTTTATTAAATATTAATATTTTAAAATAATAAAAATATATTATTATATAAGTTTAATTATCCTTCTGGTCTTTATTTGGTTTAAAGATATTAAATTAGTTATTCAGTTTTTTCAATCTTAATTTTGTTTTACTTTTTTAAAAATTGACATAATTTAATTATTTTCATTAAATTTCATAAAATTAGTAAAAGTTTTTTCATCAAACTCGAAACCGTAAACAACAAAAATTTACTTTGGTATAATTAATATAATCTTAATATTAAACTTTATGATTTTTTTTTATTTCATAAAATTTAACTAATAAAATTTAACTAAAAAATTAAATTTCATCAATTTTAAAATAAAGTTAAACTAAATTAAGATTAAAAAAATTGGAGAAATAAATTAATATTTAAAAAAAACATGACAAAAAGATAATTCAAACCCATTACATATTAATAAAAAAATAAAAGAAAATTTTGGGATGGAAAAGACCCTAAGTACCTTCAAGGGCTGTTACTGATTCTAAGAATGACGAATCTTTTCAATCAAAGGATGAAAAAAAAAACATGGAAACGTCAGCTTGGCGAAGCACCACACTCAGGAGGAAAGCCTCATAAATTATAATATTGTATAATTATAAAGTAATAAAATTTTAAAATTATATAATAATATAATTACCAAATTATGAAATTATAATATTATAAGATTTTAGAGTATAAAAATTATAATTTTATTAAATTATAAAATTACAAAATGATAAAGTTATAAAATAATAAAAATACAAAATGATTAAATTATAGAATTATACAATCTTAAAGTCATAAAATTATAAATTATTTAATTCATAAAATGATCAAATCATAAAATTATAAAATATAAGTAAAATATTATAAAATTATAAAATAAAAAATATATAAACTTATAAAATTGAGAAATTAGAAGAAACTTATTTTCAGATGTGTGAAAACCATTATTGCACAACCTTTCCCCAGCTTCCAATCTCACAAAATAAGGACAAGTTAGGTTCCAGTTTGATTTGTTGTTGTTTGAAGTTCAAGGCATGACTGCAGGATCTAAACCAATAGCCTCAATTCTCTTGGCACTGAATCTTGTGCTGTATTTCATCGTGTGCCTGTGATGGTTTCTTGGACAGTGAATCATGGGATTCAAAGGTAACAGGTAAGATAGCACAATGTGTTGGTTGGTTAATTTGAAGTTAACTTGGCTCACTCTGCGCTATTTGTATGCTAGCATCTGTTTTGTCCCTTCAGGTTTGAATACTTCCAATATATATTTTTTCATGGAAAACATCACAAGTGCTTTGTTCCTCATGTTGTCTCTGATTGGTGGTGTTGTGGGGTTCACCAACTCTCTCTCAACATACATGTTTATTTTAATGTTTTTCAGGTTTTTTTTTTTAACATAATTGATTAAGTTCATCTCTTATATTTTCATTCTCCAGTTAAACTAAACATAAAGATGAAAGTGAGAAAAAAAATGGAAGGGAATGTTGATGTGAAGTAATATAAAGAAAGGTGTTGGGTTGATTCTCACATAACATAACATGACATGCAGTGGAAGTAAGTGCTCACAATGCAAGTCATGATGGTGACGTGTGAGAGGACGGTCCACTCCACCAACACCTTCCCGCCACCACCTTCCCCTTATCCACTTCCAACTTTACGTACCATTTATTGAGTCCCAACGACTCAAACATCTTCCTTTTATTTTATTTCATTGGATTAAATATTATTTTTATTTTTAAACTTTCATACAAGATGATAATCCACATTTTAAATTGCGGTTAAAATATAGATAGAAACATTTAAAACAAATTTAATATTATTGAAATAATATAATTATATTTATTAATTTTTAAATTTTGAAAAATAAAATTTATTTAATTTCATGTTCATATTTAATTCTATTTTATTTTACTGAAAATAAATAATAATATATTACTATTTCTTGTATAGAAGAGTAGTTCTTTTTATTATATTCTTTAATTAAAATTAGAATTTTACTTCAATATTTTATACAGTAACTTTTTTCAATATGAACTATATTAGTTCAATTGAAACAGATCACCAAATATATTTTAAATATTAGGTTTATATGTTTGGTCTTTTATATTGCGTTTTTTCTTTATATGTTATGCACGACTTCAATTTTTTCACTGTCTTTCCTATAATGTCATAAAATTGTAAAAACTGTTATATTTTATATAATTTTATTATATAAAATTATTATTCTCTATTTTATTATTATTGTGGATTAACATTAATAAATAAATAATATTATTTATAAATATCAATTATATTGCACAATTGTTATTAAT
>Ga0214543_1006210_pt1 | contig 21436 bp, 9 predicted proteins | sample CNSS2metaG_FD_160094 | JGI IMG/M metagenome (GOLD analysis project Ga0214543, IMG submission 160094) | Root nodule microbial communities from cowpea collected in UCLA plant growth center, Los Angeles, California, USA - CNSS2 | ecosystem: Host-associated > Plants > Roots > Nodule | place: USA... | reverse complement strand
CGCGGACTTTATGTTGTTTATGGTTTTCCATAGTTTTCCAGAATAAACTATGGTGGCGACTTCAAATCTTTATTTTCTAAATGAATTTATTTTAGTTCGTCCTCCCGTCGCGATTTAGGTTGCGACACGTGTAAAATTGTTGCCTATACTATGATTAGGCAATGCTTTTATAGTCGTGGACAAATTTAGTGTTGCCTAAAGTCATTTTTGCTGTAGTGAAGGTTTCAAAACTAGGCACCTTAACAACACAACTTTAATACTTTTTGTCCGAAAGAAATTTAGAAAAAGAATAAAATAAACCAAACATAAAAACATATTCAACAAAAAATGTACATGTTGTAACCTCTCAAGTTCGATTTGGTTGAGTATGTAAGAAATAATCTTCGTAACTCTATACATCATAGAAGATTGCCATGCTTTTAAAATTTTTTCAGGTCAACCACTTTAAGTCCAGGATAGGTGATATTGCATAGGAGTTCAAATAAATGTTTATGGCTTCCACCCAATAAAGGCAAAGTACTAATCAACATCACATCACCCTTCTAACCATAAAACTAATCTAGTCAGGTACATGTTTAAAACCAGAGAAATTTGAAGTAATCCTTGGATAATTATCAATTCAAAAAGGAAAGTTCTCTTTTGATTAGAATAAAATGAAAATGGACAAACTGTTGGTAGAAAAATTACTCCCATATTAGTTAACCTTACCCTCATATTTGATCTGAAAAGTAAGTGTAGAGAAAAATACTTTTAATTACAAGCAATGCCACCTTTAACCTAAAGATTTAATTATCTGGTAATATTTAAACACTTGTGAGACACAAATTGAGAGTTTCTACTACTGATTCAATTAGAAAAAGCCAGAGATGAGTTTAATTAACATGTGATTTATATATATATATATATATATATATATATATATATATATATATATATATATATATATATATATATCCCAGACTAATTCTGGAAATTTCCCAGAATCACAAACTCTAAAAATAGAATATACAAATCATACATAATCAAGTAATCATTCCATACTAAGCATGCCAATCAGATTTAAAATAGTCAACACATGAAATTACCCTATTTAGCATGCCAATTACATTTAAAATAAGGTTAACATGTAAGGTAATCCAATTATCATATCAATCAGAATTAAACATAAACTTAACGCGTAAAGCTCCCCTAACCTGGTTTCCTTGCTTAAAGCGCAAATGCTAAAGCTCCCCCTTTGATCACCAATGGTCTCCTTAGCACCACCTTAATTTAGCTCCTCTAATTCACTTATTAATCATTATTTTTCCTTAATTTCGTGCACCTTACAATGCTCTCAAAAATCCAGCCTCCAAACCCCTCTATTCTCTCACAATTTGTCTTTTAATGGTGTCTTAATTAACAATTATGAAAAGAAAACGAAAATGACATTAAGATTGATTTTAACTGTCATTCAAAGTCACTTATGGACTGTTTTCCCAACCTCCCTTGGTTGTTCATTCTTCTAGGGTTTTCTCCACCCCTTCACCTTCATGCCAAAACTAATTTTAGGAAAAAGGAAGTTTAATTTAGAATTACCAAGGTTCGAACCCATAACCATGCCAATGCCAATTCATGTTTCGTGATATTTAATATAATTCTATGATTATATTATCACTCAACATGATTAAGCATATTATAAAAAAAAATAATAAATTAAATAACACACAATTGGCATACATAGGACTTGAACCCAAGTCCTCTCATACAATTAAAATACTCTTAACCACTTGAGCTAGTACTTTTCCACATCATATAAATCAATAATTAATGCCTTAAAGGCTCCCACTACCCGCATTTATTATTTATTTATTTATTTATTTATTTATTTATTTAATTATTTAATTTTCACGGGTCTTACAAACCACATAGTCATTCGAAATAGCAGACTTTCTATCTTTGTGAGATCTTCTTAATACTATTTCTTGTGGTTGTTCTACTATTAGTTCATTGTTAACCTCGGGATCATTAATTTGTTTTTCTTCTAGATTGTTGTGAGTTTCTAAAACATGTGGAACAACAACTCTTGATAAAGAAGTACCAGGTATAGGAACTTGTACTCTAACTTCCTTAATCTCCACATTTCGTGAAGTTTCACTCCTACTGGTTTCACCATTCTTAATGAACCAAGCATTTCCAGTTTACACGATTCTTGTATTATGAGTAGGACAGTAAAATATATACCTTTTTGATTTTTTTGGATAACCAATGAAAAATCCACTGATTGTTCTTTCATCCAATTTCTTTTCTTGCGGATTATATATTCTTACTTCTGCCTCACAACCCCAAACATGCAGATGTCTCAAATTGGGTTTCCTACTCGTCCACAACTCAAAAGGAGTCTTTTGAACAGCTTTACTAGGAACCATGTTCAACAAATACATGGCAGTCTTTAAAGCATACATCCACAATGATATAGGTAAACATGAATTACTTAACATACTCCTAACCATATCCAATAAGGTTCGATTACGCCTTTCTGATACACCGTTTTGTTGTGGTGTGTCTGACATTGTGTATTGAGCACAAATATCACATTTCTCAAGAAACTTAGTGAACGGACCAGGATGTTGTCCACTTTCATCATATCTTTCATAATACTCACTACCTCTATCAGACCTTACGATTTTCACATTTCTGTCTAATTGCCTTTCCACTTCATTTATATAAAATTCCAAGGCATTCACTGATTGAGATTTCTCATGCAGTAGATAGACATGTCCATAACGCGAAATATCATCAATAAAGGTGATGAAGTACTTCTCTTTATTGAAAGAATTTACATCAAACGGACCACATATATCGGTGTGTATGCTTTCAAGAAGCTGAGTGCTTCTCGTGGCTCCTTTCTTTGTGTATTTAGTTTGTTTGCCTTTAATACAATCCACACACACATTTAGATCAGTAAAATATAAATCCGGAAGGATTTCATTCTTTACTAATCTTTGCATTCTTTCTTTGGAAATATCTCCCAAACATTTATGCCACAAGTAAACAGATCGTTCATCCACTAAACTACGTTTAGTACTAACATTGTGATGCAAAGTCATAAGAGTTTCAACATATAAATTATCCAAATTCATTTTATATAAACCATCATAAAAGTACCATATCCAATCATAAAAGTACGCTTAAACAAACTGAAACAACCATTCCCAAACTTAAAAGAATATCCAGCAATACCAAGCTTAGAAAAATAAATTAAATTTCTAGTGATACTAGGTACATAAAAAGTATCCATAAGGTCTAAGTGATATCCAGTGTCGAGGATTAGACGATAAGTCCCAACCGCTTCCACTGGAACTTTCTCTTTATTGCCCATGAAGACAAACTTCTCCTTTGGGTTTATGGTTCGGGTTGTAAGAAATCCCTACATCACATTAGAAACATGAGTCGTACATCCAGAATCAATCCACCACGTATTATAGGGAACTTCAGTTAAGTTTGATTCAAAAACATACGTAAGCATTATGCTCACCTTTCTTTTCGAACCAAGCTCTACGCTTTATGCAATTCTTCTGGAAATGTCCAGACTTCCCACAGAAATGACATTTGTCATTTTTCTTCTGGATTTTGGTTGATGACCCATCAATCTTTAGTGGTCCTTTACCCTTTCCATGTTTCTTAACAACTTTCTTTCCAACAGCTCCTTGATTCTTCACATACTGAATAGAGTGGCTTCCCAAGTTCTTCAGTCGGGTCTCCTCCTGAACTAGCATACTGTGCAATTCATGCACATTCCACTTATCTTTCATGGTGTTATAGTTCATCTGGAACAGACCATACTCAGACAGTAATGAGTTCAGAATGAACTGCACGAGAAAACCTTCATCCACTGTCATTCCTAGAGACTTAAGTCTTATTGCGATATTTGTCATCTCGATCACATGCTCATGCATGGTACGTGAACCGTCAAACTTCATGGTGGTCAACATACTCATCAGTGTCCCAACGAGAGATTTATCAGCAGTTTGGGAGCGCTTTTCCACAAATTTCATAAATTCTTTTGCATCATCGGTTTTGGGAAGAGTTGACTTTATATTGCTTGCTATGCTCATTCTCACAAACATTAAGCTAAGTCTGTTTGATCTTGCCCAAGCTTTGTAATGGGCTTTCTCTTCATTGCTACTGGCATCCGTGATAGAAGCCGGCTTTTCAACCTGAAAAGCTAGATCAAGATCCAACACACCTAAGTGAAATTGGACTTGCTCACTCCAGTCAGGGAAATTCAACCCATCACTAGTGCAAGAAAGAGATTATGCCGCGGTTATTTTTACCTTTTGGTTTCGGGTTTACACCCGAGGCATATGCTGGTGAGGTAAAAAAGGATATGTTTATGCCTCGGTTATGAACCGAGGCATATGCAAGGGTTACTACCTCGGTTCTGGAGAGAACCGAGGCCTAATGTGCATTGCAATTTTTTTTTAAAAAAAAAATTACTTTCTGACCCAATAATAGCATGACATGTAGCCATGATCCTTGTACACACATTTGCACCAACCACAGTGTGCCACATCATCATCTTCAACCTTCTCCCAAATCAGAAACCCTAACCACCATTCAAACCCTAAATGTCGCCACTGTGTCGTCACCACCATCTTTGACCACCACACACGTCGGAATAGCTTTATGACGCCTTCATTCATCCCGTCGGCGACGTAGTACAACCTCTCTTCAACACCATATCTGAACAGAAATCGTGAAACCACCCATGACTGAACCACCGTGAGCCAAATCGCCACTTCGACACACACATTCGAAACCCTAACCCACAGGAGGCATGTAGCGCACCATAACCAACTCATCCAAAATATAAAAAAATACAGAAAAACGAATAAAAAAACCACGAACCAGTGGTGCTTTCCACGTGAGTTCGCGACCTCCCTCGTCCAACAACAATAACAGCGGTGGCAGAGGCGATGGACATACGATCTTACAGTGGCGGGAACGACGATGAGAGTGGATGCGGAAGCAGCAGGAACAGTGCGCACAGAGGAGGGTCCTTCTTTCTCTCGACGAAAAAGAAAATCACACGAGGAAGAAGATCTGTCCCAATTTTGAACCCTAAATAAACGTTTCTGCCTCGGTTCAATTACAACCGAGGCATATACCACCTTCTGCCTCGGTTCAATTACAACCGAGGCATATACTACCTTCTGCCTCGGTTTAATTACAACCGAGGCATAAACCTACTGCAATTTAATTAAAATAGTTTTTATTTTTTGAAATTAATTAACTTATATGCCTCGGGTGGTAGACAATTGAGGTCATAAGCCCTTTATGCCTCAGGTATTTAAAAATCAAGACATAATCTGCAATGTTCAATTTTAAAACATGAAAAGAGCGGGAGTTTTGAAATTATTTTTCAGGCTTTATGCCTCGGGTGGATATGAACCGAGGCATATAAGCTTTTATGCAGCGGTTATTATTCGAACCGAGGCATAAAAGTTCGTTAAAATTTCAAAAATGCCACCGCGTTTTGATATGCCTCGTTTTTGGGGGAACCGAGGCATAATAGCCGAAGTAAAATATCATAAATGCACTAGTGCATTAAAGACTGGAACAGATGAAGCATGCGAGTAAAGATACTGGAACAGAGACTGCAATTAACACATGCCTAACATTAATGCTTTGAGTCATAAAACTAAACGTAAAAACAGATTCATATATAAACAATCATTATATGCATATTAATGTTCTCCTTTGGGAGATCCACTAATACACAAACATAAGCATAATGATGCTAATCATATTATAACATTATTGATAATTAAAATATGCATCAACTAGAGTCACCTACTACCTTTGGGTATATAAATAAAACTAGTGACACATACAAAATTATCTACAATCATGTTCATTAATTATAAGAACAATTTATCAACCTTTGGGCGATCCTTAAATGCCTTATAATTAATGAATTTTAATTAACCCATAAATTTAATTATTCATAATTTGGCATCCATACTATGGGTAATTAAAATAAAAATATTAATAATTTGAAATCACATAAACTTTAAAATTTTGGCCGCTTTTGTGACTAACAAAACTTATCATACTTAATTTCAAATAAATAAATACACATTTAATTGTTATAAAATTTATACAACATCCTCATTAATTTTAATTTATCAAAAACATATATACATTATTCACATAAAATATTATGTGCCATAAATAAAATCGAAAACCATAATTTCAATTCACGCGATTAAAAACTCGTAAACTGGAATATTTTTCAATTCCAAACCTTTTGATATATAATGACAAAATAAAATTGAAACATTAATTGTAATTGACATAATACACGAACTTAATCCCATAGCATTATTGTTATTGAATACAACTAAAAGAGCCATTATTGTTATTGGTAGAAATGTAACCGCACACGAAATAAAACCAATCAAATCTAATAAAAAGCTTGTAACAATGACTCATGCACTTGCGATTTAGGATCCACATCAAAACCAATTCATAAGAAAACACTTTCGAATTATGCACGTATTATTCAGAAGCTTTACTATTTGCAGTTAAATTATGCAGTAACAGTTTCCACGAAAAAACCAATTCATGCCCGTTCAACCTTTGTAACACGCACCTTTCAATTCAATCATGAGGTGCATATTCATTTTTACGTACGCAGTAGCGAAAAATGGTAAAACCCCTAAATTATATAATTAGGGTTCATCAAAATAAATTGCAAAGCATAAATCTTAAAATTCCTAAATCTTTAATTAGGGTTTATCTAATTAGACATCAACACATAATTGGAAAATCATAAATCTTACAACACATGCTCTGATACCACATGTAAAACTAATTAAGGATCTTTAAGATTTATGATTCTCACACGATAAAACATAATAGAGCACTAACCTTGATCCATAGGAGATCATGTGAATATGTGTTCTTCAGATATTTTAAATATTTTAAATTCCTAGACTCAGTGGCGGTTACAATCGCCACGAAATTTTTTAAATTTCTAGATTTACTGGTAGTTACAACCACCACAAAAATATTTAAATTCTTAGTCTTACTGGCAGTTTCAAGTGTCGCTAAGTATTTTTTTTAAATAAAAAATATTTAGAGGTGGTTAAAACCGATGTTAAAAATTTTAGTGACGATTATTCCGGTGGTTACATTAAACCGACGTTATGATGACTTTGGGACACTAAATTTGGTGACAGTTAATTAATTGACGGTAGAGAAAATAGTGACGGTTATAACCGCCACTAAATAACACATTAAACTAACACGAAAATTCAAATTTTTAGTAATGTAGACTAAGTCAATCAATTATAATACATTTGGTTTTTCTAACTTTAGTATTTATGTATACTTATGTGTTTTCTATTCCTTTTATAAATATTTTATATACTTTTTTTAATATTCCATCATGTTGAGATTCATGGTTTTATAATAATGTCAACATATCGAATCTTTTATTTAAAATGAGTTAAAGTACTCTTTTAGTTCCTCTATTTGTCATGAAATTTCAGTTCGGTCCTCAAGTTTTTTGTTGTCTCAATTTGGTCCTCATTTTCTTAAAAATGACTCAATTTGGTCCTCATTGTTAAATTTGACCAGACGGTGTTAAAGTCTATGCCAGGTGTCAATTTATGATTTTTTTTTTGAATTTTTTGAATTTTTTTGAATTTTATTTTTGAATTTTATTTTTGAATTTTTTTTTATTTTTTACACGTGTCACTTCACAGTTGTGCCACGTGTCAAAATGACTCAATTTGGTCCCTATATTTGTTTTTAGTTTCAATTTAGTCCCAATTTTTGTAAAAATAAAGCAATATTGTCCCTCCTTAGATTTACAGTCAATGTAATCTTTGTATACAATTTATAATGATATTTTTAAAAAAATTGACGTTTTTATTAAATGTTTGTAGAAATATTTTTAAATAAGATTTTTTTTTAGTTTTATTATTAAACAAAGTTAAACCCCAAACTTAATTTCAAAAATTAACAATTTTGTCATCATATATAAAGGCATAAAGTGTATCATATTATACAAACTTAGTGAAGATTAAAAATCAAAATAACTTGTCACACATAAGTTTAGGATCTAAATTTCAAGTTCAAAACAAAACCAAAGTCTAATGTTTTATATAGAATTTAAAGTTAATTTAAAATATTTATAGAAATATTTAACAAAAACGTCAATTTTATAAGAATATCACCATAAAATTTATAAAAAAGTAAATTCAGGGTCAATTTAAGGAACGACAATATTACTTAATTTTTACAAAAATTGAAACTAAATTGAAAATAAAAACAAATATAGGGACCAAATTGAGTCACTTTGACACGTGGCACAACTATGAAGTGACACATGTAAAAAATTTTAAAAATTTAAAAAAAAATTCAAAAAAATTCAAAAAAAAAATTCAAAAAAAAAAACCAAAAATTGACACATGGCGTTGACTTTAACACCATCTGGTCAAACTAATGGTAATGACCAAATTGAGTCATTTTAAGAAAATGAAGACCAAATTGAGACAACGAAAAACTTGAGGACCAAACTAAAATTTCATGATAAATAGAGGGACCAAAAGAGTAATTATCTATAAACAAAAGAATCATAAGAAACATATAGTTTAGGCCAAATTATGAAATACTTTTTCAAATCATAAGAAACAAAAGAAACTTTTGTAATTTTCAATATAAAATAATTTTAATTACTTTACCCTAATTAATGATATTAACTCTGCGATTATAATTTAATGACCTGTCTTATCCCTTGTAACAAATTCGAATGAAAAGTATATATTTATTTATTTTTAATATTTTTTTTTATAAAATTAAATAACATTATGTAATTTTTAATTAATTAATATGTATGTAATTATGATTTATTTTTTAATGAACTTTTAAAAGTCATCTTTTAATCGGAGAACTAAAGTAGAAAGAATCATACAAGTCGTTTAAAAGAATTATCTATAAACTAATATCATATACTTTTTGTAATGTCTTATTTTTTACATGTTCTAAAATACTAAAAAATTAGCAACCTAAGTTCTTAAAAGGGTAGGAATATTTTTTCCTTTTTTTTAAATTAATTTCTAATAACCTTTTTTAATTATCCTATACCATGCATATAATTTTGAAAGGAATTAAAGAACTCATAAACTTAACAAAAAAAAAAGAAGTTATTACATTATAGGATGACTACAATAAAAAGGCTAATAAAAGTAACGAAATTTAAATTCAGATAATACCAAACACTCGTTGAAGAAACCATCCCCGTAGGATAAGGATAAGAAGTACTACAAAAAAATTAGATTCTACATGTAATCCAAAATTAGCTAATGTGGCCACACATTTGTTATCTTTTTATAATGTTTGTTGCATGTTTTACCTCATTGCTGGTGCTCCTGTTAGTTTTATCATATAATTATTGCGTGATGTCATGAATTTATTTCATATTATTTAGATATTTATGCACCTGTGTCTATGATTACTAAAACAAAGTACTAGGATCAGTAATTTCTTCAACTAAAACTTTTAGTTTATAAGAGTACTATCATGACATTGACAAGGCATAGCTTTCTTTTTTTTTTTTTTTTCATAGGCGACAGAGACATAGATGATTTTCCTAATCCCGAATCTAACATGAATTTAAGGAGAGTGATAAGGAATGACATTATGAATGTGAAATCCTATTTGTTAATATGTTAGTAATGAAGTCGAAGTAAAGACTAAGTAAAATATGTTAAGAAGTAGTTGAAAGTTGAAAGTATGTTAAATAGTTCTACATAAGTGAAAAAAAAAAGTATAATAATGTTCGTCTCTGAAAGTTATGAGTATTATACTAAACTCATGTTCTTTAAATCTTTATATATTGGTAAAGATTAGCTCAATAGAATATACATTGATAAAGAGACAAAATTGGTTATTTAGTTTTTATGAAGATTTTAGTGTAAGTTAGACACCCTTAATGTCTCTTTTATAATATATATAATTTTCTTGTTGAAAAAAAAATGTAAAATCATCGGACTTTTTTAGTTGAAGCTGTGTTTACAGTTTTATTATTTTTTAAATAATGCTTGATATTATATTTTATTTTTTTTATCCTTTTCTGAAATTGCGTTTCATAACATATTTTTGTTTTAATTTGTTTCCAGCATGTTTTTAATTTTTGGTTATTTTTATGCACGTTTTATTTTTTCTTTTTTAGTTTTCTCTAAAATACAAAGCTAAGTTAGAAAAACTCTGGTGATGATGCAACCATGTGCTTCTTGAAGTCATTGCCTCAAAAAACGTTTTATTATAGTTATAATAATATCTGTTTATTTTGTGCGCACTTTTAGAAAACAAGAACAACAAAATTTTGGTAAGTAAGAAATAGAAAACAAGGATATACATACATGAAGCAAAAAAATAGTACATGATTATAATTATCACACTATGAAAAAAAAAACACATTTAAAATTGTCTAATAGGTTTTGGTTTCAAGAATAACGAAGTCTTTCAAAATACAGTGGTATTTTTGAAATTATTTGTACAATTATAGGTTTCAATTCTATAAAGAACCGAAGTTTATTCTTTTGTCTAATTAGAAAAATTACTTTCTACTACAACATTTTTAGACTCTCGCTGTTGTAAACCCTTCGTTTCCATGTTTTCTCTTCTCTCTCGGTTTCTCTTGCTTTCTCTTCTTGATTTTTGTCTTGGTTTCTCTCTCTCGTTTGCTTCCTTCATTTGCATGTTCCTTCATTCATAGATTCTTATTGTCATTTTTAATGAGGTATTTGATGTTTTAGGTTCACTCTTTGTTAGTTTATTCAATATTTGTTCACCATTTAAAAAGCTCTAATGCTTAGGTATTTTTCCATTGTGAATCGTTTAACACTATGTTTCCAGGTTTTCATTTCCACTTATGAACCCTAAAATGATATGATATGTTTGATTTATTTCCTTTTATATATGTATCACAAAAGCATGAAAATTTATATTTTAGTACTAGTTCTCAATTTTTACCTATGTTGCTTCTTTTTGGTTCATTTGTGGCATTAAATTTTGGTTTAATTTTGTAGGTTGTTTAATACAGTGTGGGAGTTACTCAATGAAAATATATAATTTTTTAAATACCACAATAGGCTTTGGTTGCCCAAGGAATAGGCTTCGATTGTTTTTCAAAACTGAAACCTATTCCTTTATTTATTTATTTGTATAATTTTTAATTGTTTTAGACTTCGATTTAGAGACAATTGAAGTCTAATATCAAAGTTTATGTTTCAGTTCAGAACCGAAGAAAAAACATCCCATTTTTTACTTTGTCTTGATATGCTTCGGTTTGGAAACCGAAGTACAATTCGAAAATAACTAGTGCCAAAACCCTTTGTTGCACTAGTGTGAGGGATGTGAAAAGGAAGACATGTATAGCGTGAAGAAGAGCAAATAGGCAATGATTTTACCAATATTTTAAATGGAATGCTTAAGTGGAAGTAAGGTTGGGGTGTTATCTTGGGAAGACAAAACACGTTTTAATAGATATAGCTCATTAACAAGTGTACAAATAAAATAATAAATCACTCAAAAAGCCTAAATGTTGAAGTAACTGGGGAAAATAAAGGTTTGTAGAAATTGGGATAAAAAAGGATACAAAAAACAAAGAAAGATTATGCAACAACTAAAGTTTGTACCAAACATCAAACAACTAGAAGCACACGAATTACATTGTCTTGAGTTTTATTTTATCAAGAACATGTAAGATCCGAGAAAATTATAATAATTAAGAAGGTAGTTTATTATTTTTATATTATTTAAAAAGGATTTATAGTTCACTAATTATTTAAAAGATTTATTTTATTTAAAAGATATATAAACTAGTTATTATAGTATAAGCAAGTTATATATGATGGTTATTTATTAAATGGATTTCTGAATAGTTTTTATAAAATATAACAGTTTATTATTATTTTTATTTAAAATATTTTCTAAGAGATAGACCCAGAAATCTTATGCAGATAAGAGAAGGAGGCTACTTGAGTTTGAGGCAGGTGACCATGTATTCCTCAGGGTTACACCGACAACAGGAATTGGGAGAGCTCTCAAGTTGAGGAAGCAGACTCCTCGATTTATTGGTCCGTATCAGATCACGAGGAGGATTGGACTGGCAGCCTACGAAATTGCTTTGCCACCTCACTTGGCAAAATCTGCACAATGTCTTCCATGTATCACAACTAAGGAAGTACATTGCAGATCCTACACATGTATTGGAGCAGGATGATGTCCAAGTGCGCGAGGATCTGACAGTTGGAGTTGAACCAGTGAGAATTCTGGATTCTCAAGTCAAACAACTCGGAGGAAAGGAGATCCGAACGGTGAAAGTCCTTTGGGATGAGGCAACTCAGGAGATGACGAAGGAGATGGAGGATCTCATGGGGAAGTCTTATCCTCGTTTATTTCCTAGTAAGTCTAATTTTCGAGGACGAAAATTTTATAAGGTGGGGAAAATGTAAGATCCGCTAAATTTAATTAATTAAATAAATAATTAATTAATAAATACTGGTAGTGGGAGCCTTTATGGCATTAATTATTGATTAATATGATGTGGAAAAATACTAGCTCAAATGGTTGAGAGAGTACTTGATTGTTTGAAATGACTTGGGTTCAAGTCTTATTTGTGTGTTATTTAATCGATTATTATTTTAACAATATGCTTGAGTATGATGGGTGATAATTTAATCCTATATTTATAAGAATTATCATGAAATATGAATTGGTAGAATGGTTGTGCATTGATTTGACATTGGCAGGGTTATGGGTACTGTGAGGATTGAGTGAAGCAAGGAGCTTAATTGGGATAGAGCCAAGGGAGGTCATTAGTGATCAAGAAGAAACTCATAAAATTCCAATTTTTAAGCAAAGGAAACCAGGTTAGGGGAGTTGTACTACACTAATTTTTATATTCTTTTGAGTCAATGTATGATGGATAGCTTGTGTATGTATATGATTTCTCTCTGCCATTGATTAAATTCGAGTTTCTGGAACTTTTGAGTCAATGTATGATGGATAGCTTGTGTATGTATATGATTTCTCTCTGCCATTGATTAAATTCGAGTTTCTGGAATTTTCCAGAAACCGCTTGGCAAGCGATGAACTGCCGCTAGGCGACTCATCCCTTCTGTAATAAAATTGGGTTCCTGAAGAGGAACCGCCTGGCGACATGACCCTGGCCGCCAGGTGACACATGTCTACAACCCAGTTTCTCGGTTTTTTATCAACTGCCTAGCGGTGATGAACACCCGCTAGGCGACACGAGTCGATTTGACTCAATTTTGATGTTTTTCGTGTTCGGGGAGGATTCTGATCGGGGAGAAATCAAGTTCTAATTGTTCATGAATGATTAGATGTCGTACATCGTTGAAATTTGTGTAATTGGTGGTTAAATTGGATGAACTCATATGAACATCTTTTAGGGTTTGCCAAATTGGGGATTTGGGGGTTATTAATGTTGATGTTGGAATTGCGTTGATAGTCTGTAAAATTTTACTCTAGTTGGAGAATAAGTACCTTGGTAGCAATGATTGACTGCTGGAATTGGTCAAGGATCAATGTAGGGTGGTTTGGAGTTGTTGGACATTCGCAAGGGCAGTGAAAAGATGGAATTTTTCTAGGCTTTCATGCACCGCCTGACGACGCTTGCATCTCCGCCAAGCGCCAGCGTAGTGAATTTTGTACTGCGTGGCTGTGATGGCAGGCACTGGGTTTGGGTTCTGTTGTAGTCTTAATTGGAACTGGAAGAATGGATTTGGTGATATCTTTGAATAGTTAATGATAGAACCCTAATGCATGAATTAAAGTAGTTGGCTTAAACTCAGAATTTGATGGATTCAGTGGCAAAGTGATTTGGGGAAGGTATATATGAGGTTAGTGATGAGGACTAAGAATGATTGTTGTCGAATCCGATGTGGTATTAGTTATTCTAAGACTCGCTTATATAGAGTGTGGTATAATGTAAATTATGGATTTGGACAAGCTATGTGAAGCAGGTCTAGAAACTTGACCTGCTTTTTAATTGGGTTCAAATTTATGAGAGAAGTGTTGGCAAACACTTAGGTAGTAGTGAATGGAAATTAGATACAAAGCTAGTACTTGGAATGTGAGTGGAGTTGTGATCCATCTAGGAGGAGTTGACATGTATTTGGTTGGTGATGGCGACAATGACTAGAACCAAGGTTAAGAAATAAGTAACATGAGTGGATGGTGGCATAGTAAAGATGAATAAGGTTAACTTTAATTGGGATGTTGCACTAAAATGGAAGTAGGAACTTTAGTAATGGGTTAGCCACTTGAAAAGTGATACAAATAAATTGGTATAACTTATTGTGAGCCTCGATGTCTCAAATAAGGAGTAGAAACGGGTCGGACTGATTATAAACCAGTACTGCGCATGTACTGTTGTAGTGCCTGGCGGTAAAATCGACATCGCCAGGCGATAGCGTCAATTACAGTGGGCTCTTGGAATGCGTGCGTCTGACGGTCAGGGTGGTCCCGCCAGGCGATATCTGCAGTGTTAGTTTGTTTGAGGCGCTTAGCGCCTGGCGGCACGTGTCCCCCGCCAAGCGGTTTTGAATCGTGGTGCGCTTGGTGACTCATGGGTTGCGCTAGGCGATTTTTTGAAGCAAAGGTACTTTGCTTGTTTTGGATGTGCGTGGTCTACAAGGTTTTGGTGATATCTCGAAGGTCGGCTTGCTGGTATTCCTTGAGTTGTGGTTCAGAACGTATCCCTTGAGTTGTGGCTCGGGATAGGGGTTAAGCACGTGGCATTCCTTGAGTTGTGGCTCGGAATGACATCTCTTAAGTTGTGGCTCAGAATGGTAGATGAACACGAGGAACTCTTGAGTTGTGGCTTGCGTTGGCGAGTGTTACCGGTGTAAGTGTGCGCGTTGTGGTGTGTACAGATGAGTCCAGTTAGATTGCCCTCCTCAATACTATGCTGACGAGTTTGGTAGTCTTAGGACGTTACGAATGTTACAGAGTGTAGTCCGTAGCATGGTTTCCTACACGTGCTCTACCAGTTGTGGTTGGTAGGTGTGGTAGCAAAACATCTTGAGATACTCATCAGAAGACATAGAACACGGTTAACATGGTGGTGGCCATGTGCTGTGGAATCAAAGGATGGTTTTCCTTTGGTGTGTTGTGATATATATATATATACACACACACACACACACATATATAAGAACTATTAGAACACTAAATCGAAGAGAAAAACTTTTCTCTTCCTTTTTATCAAAACCAAGAATGTTTGGTTAGTCTTCTTCCCGTACAATAATGACCTTAATGTAATACAAATTCATTTCTACTACCTAAATACTCAATATTTAGTTATCTTCTTTACTTTGGTTTTTTTATAAAAGTAACCATCAATAACTAAATCCATAAAGTGGGAGTACTGACTAAAAAGGTAGGGAGTGATATTGAAGATTCTGGTCTAATAATTTCCAATTAAAAAATGGGGTTCAAAGTTTATTGTCCACAAAACATGATGACCTTAATGTACTGCAAATCGATTTCCATTACCTAAATAGTCACTTTTCAGGTATGTTCATTACTTGGGTTTTTTTTGTTATAGTAACCATCAATAACTGATAACATAAGTGGGGACTACTAACTTGAAAAGTGGGGAGTGGTGATGAATATTTTGGACTTTTCTGCAGTATTTGATTGAAGTGAAAACTTAGGTGTCAGAAAAAGATCCTTAAAATCACCCTAATTTACCAAAAAATGATTTGAATGAACAAAACATAAAATATTTGATTATGTTGTTGGTTGTGATTTTTGAAAATGGTTTCTCAATTACTCATTACATAAGTGGGGAGTATGGAATAATAAATGGGTAGTCATGATCGATATTCTGTTCAGTTTTTGCAGTTTTTAAATAAAGGACATAGTTAATTGTGAACACAAAATCCTCAAACTCACCTAAGTTAAAAATCATTTCCATGTCAAAAAAGTTGTAGAACTAGGTTATGTGCTTGGGTGGCCTTTTTTTTAAAATGTCCCAAAACTGAATTATAACATTAGTGGGTAGTACAAATTGTTAAAGTGGGGAATTTTGAAGGATATTTTGTTCATTACTGCTGCTCTTACATTAAAGTGTCAACATTTTGTTATGAAGTTTGTGGGTCGTACTGTTGTATTAAGTAGGGAGTTATATTGAATTTGTAGATTCATAGTTGAAAATTTTGCTTATTATTTGCAGTTCGTAAATGAATAAATCAAGTTTAATAGACTACCACGATATGTGGTCGCTGAAATGAGAAAAAATATTCAAGCACTATTTCAAAGTTTTTGGGGACAACTGCAAGATTACTTGGGGAGTTTTATTCAATATCACCACATGCTTTAACAACCCTATTTTCATCACAAGTAATATATAAAGAACCTTGCTTCCATATCCATATCAATTAAATGTCAACAACTATTCTTATTAAAAGCATAAACACAAGAAATTTAGACATACATTTCCATCTACTAAGACATCAAATAAACTTGTCTATCCATATTTCAATCATTCCATAAACCACAAGGCCTGCTATTTTCATAATTCTATATAACTTAACATTGCACTTGATATACACAAACAACAAAGTTGCAACTTTCTTTTCATGACAACTTCCACATCAGGTCTGACGTCAAAGTGGGAACTCATTTAGCTAACCTTTCCTATGTTCAATGCTTATATAAGATTATTGTCTAATCATCTTAGCTCTGTTGGAACATTACTATGTTGATTGTTCTCTCTTATTTCATTGTAGATTTTGTTATCATCAATGTCTAATGCTAACAAGCTTGGTTTGATCTTTCAATCTGGGTTAACTCATCTCGACTTTCGACTCAAGCCAACTCATGTCGATTTTTGGCCAAAGTCAAATCAACTCAACCTTCGACCCTAGCTGACATGGCTCGATTCTTCGCTAGGAACAACTCAAGTCAATTCTTCGACTAGGTTGAGTCAAATCAAGCTTCAGTCTGGGTAAACTCAACTCGATATTCGATCCAGACCAACTTGCCTTGACCTTTAATCCAATAAGACATGTCTCAACCTTAGGCTCGGGCTAACTCGACTCTACTTTTGACTTGGGCAAACTTTACTCTATCTAGGCCGATTTGGCTCGACTTTTGTCTCAGGCCAACTTAACACCACCTAGATGCATCTTAATCTTGGATTTTCAAAATTCAAAAGATCATCCAATCCAAATCCAATTAAGTAGATTGAACTTAAAATAAAAAAAAATATTGAATTGGATTTGAAAAGCTACATTTAAATAAACTTAAAATAATATAGATTTGGGTTATTATAGATTAAAATTTACAGTTTTGATCTTTCTATCAGGTGACTTTTCCTTCTTTTCACATTGCCTTGGTCTTTCCTCTAATTTTGCAAACGAAAATGAGATTCATACATACTTTCTGGACTCAATTTTGACAATGATGATGTTGCACGACAGTTTCATTTTAAAAATGGAATTTCATTGAATGAAATTAAGTGTGGCACGTGCCTCAGTTTTGGGTTGCAAGGGAGAGAAGTGTTTGCAGTTAGAAGCAAAGAACCATTGAGACTGGGATTTTGGAGAAAAGGCTTGGAGAAATCCTCAACGATAACACCTCCTCCACACTTGAAGCGACAACATTCAGAACAAATTGTTATCTTGTAAGTTTCCTCTGATTCTATTACACAGATTTTTCACACTGTCTTCATCGTCCATGGTTTTGATAACCCATTGTTGATCTGTTTATTTTTTCAAAGAGAGAACCTGCAACCCAAACATAGATAGGTTTGATTTTTGTGAGATTGAGCAGAAAAGGTCAGATTTTTTGCCAGCTGGAGTAATTGCAAGGGTTGGAGAATCAGGTTTTTTTAAACGGTTTCTTCATTCGTTGACGTTATTTTCATTGCTGGTTGTGCATGCAAAATTTATTGTTTTAGGCTTAATCAATTGTAGCAGGTACCCATATAGTTTGACTTTGGTTTCCACTTATGTATGTATGGCATGATGCATTACAAAATATGAAACAAAAAATTGGTACTGATGACCAAAATATCCAACATATCTTCCCACTTAATTGTTTTCCACTCCCTGGTTTTGATCATAGTTTGACTTTTGAAAATTCCAAAAAAGCCTTATGGCCACATTACCCATTAGGCTTAAATATACATTTGGTCCCTATTTTTGTTAATTTTATTCAATTTGGTCCCTATTTTCGTTTTATGTTGAATTAGGTCCTCATTTTCGTCAAATTGTGGTCAATTTGGTCCTTTTCACTAACGGTGTTTAAATACTTAACATTTTTGAATAGTACATGCCACGTGTTAGCTCCTGGTTTTTTTTATTTTTTTTATTTTTTTTAATTTCAAAAAAAAGTGTTCACGTGTCAAGTCACAATTGTACCACGTGTCAATACTAGTGTCACGTGTCAGTTTGTAGTTGTATTACTTATTTTTGTTCAATTTAATCTCAATATTCGTTATTTTTGTTTAATTTAGTCCCAAATTTTATTAAAATAGAACCATTTAATTTTAAAATTGACATTATTATTAGTTTTTTTAAATTTAATTATAAATTATAATATTTAATTATTAATTGAATATAATTCTTAGATTCAATGGTTAAATAGAATATAATTATTTAAATATTATTAAAATATAATTCTTAAAATTTTAAACATATATATTAACATTTGTAAAATTCACATTTAAATTTAAATTATTTAGTATTTGTATTGCATTTTAGATATTAAAATATAAAATATTTTATACGTAAATGTTAATTTTACAAATATTAGTTTATTTTTCTAAAATATTTTGAATATTTAAAATATTTTTATATATCGATTTTATAAATATTTTAGAATATAAATATTAGAAAAAACAATTAATAATTATATTCTTATAATATTTTAAATAATTATATTCTATTTAGAAATTAAATATAAGAATTTATTCAATTTATAATTAAATTTAATAATTTATAATTGAATTTAAAAAAAGAATAAATTCAAAGGTCAATTTTAGAAAAGATATTAATATAATTTGTATAAAAGATATTAAATTTAGTGTCAATTTGAAAGGGATAAAATTGATTTATTTTAACAAAAATTGGGACTAAATTGAACAAAATTAACGAATATAGGGACTAAATTGAAAACAAAATAATACTACCACAAACTAACACGTGGCACTAGCCTTGACATGTGGCACAATGGTGACTTGACACGTGGACCATTTTTTCGAAATTGAAAAAAAATTTAAAAAATTTAAAAAAAAAACAGCAACTGACACGTGGCATGTATTGTTCAAAAACGTTAACTATTTAATCATCGTTAGTGAAAAGGACCAAATTGACCATAATTTGACAAAAATAAGGACCTAATTGAACATATAACAAAAATAGGGACCAAATTGAATAAAATCAACAAAAATAAGGACCAAATGTATATTTAAGTCTTACCCATTATTGAATGTCATGGTGATGGAAATGAATTTGTACTATGTTAATGTTCTCATGAGGAAATTATATTCACAATGAAGTTTGATTTTGATATAAAACCTGGGTAATGAAAACCAAAATACTCATCACCCATGTACTACTTCTGTACTTCCCACCTATGAACAATATAATATTAGCAGATTTCCCAAAAGAGCCACTATCCACATAACCCAGTAGTGAATGTTGTTGTCATGAAAATCATTTTCAACCATCTGAAGGTCACTATGATGATGTTCTATTGACTATAAAAGTAACAATCAATAACTGAATCCATAAGTGGGGAGTACTGACTAAAAAGGTCGCGAGTGGTTTTGAAGATTTTGGTCTAAAAACTTCAACTTAAAAAATGGGGTTCAAAGTTTATTGTCCACAAAACATGATGACCTTAATGTACTGCAAATTGATTTCCATTACCTAAATACTCACTTTTCGGTTATGTCCATTACTTAGGTTTTTTGTAAAAGTAACCATCAATAATTGATAACATAAGTGGGGGCTACTAACTAAAAAAAAATGGGGAGTGGGGATGAATATTTTGGTCTAATAATTTCCACTTTAAAAATGGACTTCAAACTTGATGACCTTAATGTACTGCAAATTTATTTCCACTACCTAAATACTTAATATTCGGTTATCTTCTGTAATTGGATTTTTTATAAAAGTAATCATCAATAACTGAATCCATAAGTGGGGAGTATTGACTAAAAAGTTGGGGAGTGGTGATGAATATTTCAGTCTGGTAATTTTCACTTTAAAAATGGAGTACATACTTTATTGTCCATACAATTAATTTTCTTTAGGACTTTTAAATTTAAACGGGTTACTCAAATGTAGTAGGTATATAGTAATTTATGAACCTTTATAATATTACTCTACTAAAATAAAAATTTAATAATTTACAAAATGTAAGACGGTACAATTGATTCAAATATACCAAAAATGTAATGTATTATTAATTTTAACAATTAAAAGATAAATTTAAAAACATTAAATAACTTTTATAGGAAAATAAAATAATATTATGGGGATAAAAACATATCTAACATTTATCATAGACGAACTATATGGAGTTAACGCATTAGGTAGACATTGATATTTCATGTTACATTATTATTATAAGGATACCATATATTGTTTAAAAGAAGAAATATGTACTTAAATATAATTTAAGAAACATGCAAGGAATGAGTGTAAAAATTAAATTCAAAAGGAAAATGATAATTCAATTATTTAAAAAAGGTAATGATTAAAATCAATTATTTAGTGCATAAATGTATGGTTTTATGATCACATCTTTGGATAAAGTGATGATATGATCATAACAATATTTACATTCATTATATATCAATAAATATACTATTATTTTATTCTAAGCAATAATAATTTTCTTATTTTAATATTTTATGATTAGCCCCAATTATTTCTAAAGATAATTTTAGATAAATAATTAAATTATTACCAAATTGAAAATTTTAACTAAAGTAATTAATTTTTAAGAGTTTTCTGAATTAACTAGTTTAGTATTATATAAGGACATAAACTTAGTTTTTAAAGAGGAATTTGATTTGAAATTAATTAATACATATGTCTTTGAAAAAGAATAAAGAATTCATTGATTCATTACTTTTATAAGAATTATTTTGAAATGAATAATAATCTTACCGGGACACCATAATGAAGATATACAGGACTAGTCAGCTAGGAATTGCTTTCTTTTATTCCTATTGTATTCGTTGATTTTTTGATATATTAGCATAATCAGGTATGTAATTAAAGGTATATTTTCTCTTTTGCTAATTAGTATTATTTTCCTAGTTTATGACTATTAAGTTTTAATTTCATTTGTTTATCGTATATGTTTTCAAATGAAAAAGAATTAATGGGATTCA
>Ga0214543_1006206_pt1 | contig 21440 bp, 6 predicted proteins | sample CNSS2metaG_FD_160094 | JGI IMG/M metagenome (GOLD analysis project Ga0214543, IMG submission 160094) | Root nodule microbial communities from cowpea collected in UCLA plant growth center, Los Angeles, California, USA - CNSS2 | ecosystem: Host-associated > Plants > Roots > Nodule | place: USA... | reverse complement strand
ATTTTAAGTATATATTATATTATATTATATAATAATATAAATATAATAATATATATTATATTATTATGTATATATATTATATGTATATGCGTAGATATTTTATGCTTTTATATATATATATATATATATTTCTTTTAAATTTTTATAAATTTGTAATGTTATAAATTTGTTTATAAAAGATCTCACTAGTTAAATGATTAATTTGTTTTATACGTATATATTATATATATTATATTATATTATTATGTATATATATTATATGTATATTATATTATATTATATTATATTACATGTATATGTGTAAATATATATATATATATAAGTATATTTTATTTATATGTATATATACTATATTATATTATATTATATTATATTATATTTTATGTGTAAATATATTATTTATTTATATATATTTTTTAGATTATTTAATAAATTATAAATAGTTTAGTAATTTAAGCGGGGACGGGTATTTGGGCGGGTATATATATATCTCCATCCCCATCCCTATCCCCAGTTGAAAATTTCGGGTATTACCCATACCCAAGGCAAAGCGGGGATTCCCCGTCAAAACGGGGACGGGTTCGGGTGATACCCACGGGCACGAGTTTATTTGCCATCTCTACACGTAAATTCTAAAATTTAAAGTGTACTTCAAAGGCCATAAATCATAATATACAAAAAAGGAAAGTAAGTTAGATAAAAAAAAAATCTAATAAATCATATTTGAGTTTAAAAAATTATAATTCTCTTAAAAAAATATATACATATCTTTGTTAATATTTTTTTTTTTAACTTGTTAATCATTGTATGTTTTTTCTAATGAGAATTTATTTCATGGGTTGTATGTTAGTTTGATTAAATATAATCATTTGAAAAGGTTTAGATGAGGTAGTGGATCAATTCCCATTTAATCAATTGAATCAACCAATTCCTTCAATTATGTTTTGATTAGAACAGTACAAGGTTTAATCAGCTTGAATTAATTCAAAATGTTAATATGAAAACTTACTTTAAGAATTTGTTTTTATTTTTTTAATTTAAATAATATGATGTGTAAAAATAGAGTTTTAAAACCGTATACAGACTTTAATATCTCAAATTTGTATTTAATATTTAATATTTTATATAAAACATCATATCAAAAATACATAAAAAATAAAGTTGTTTTTTAATAACAATATATTCATAATAAGTGTCGAATGGTTTAACGAATTTGTTAGTTTTTAAAATATTCTCATAAAACTTATATCACTAAGAAGTTCTAATTAAATGATTACGAAAATAATTTTATAGTGAAAGTACATAGTTATTAAACTGATTTTATAACGATTACTTTAAAAATATGTTTGCAATATTTTTATTGGTATAATTACAACTAATAATTGTATAAAAATTAATTTTATTATTTAAATTGGGATATGAAAACATGAACAAGGTCATCTCTACTTTTTTTTTTCCAAGAAATGTGATAGGTTTATATATATTTTCATATATATATATATGGGTTATGGTTATAGTCATGACATAGTTATGGTCATTGGGAGATTGTGGTTTCATATGGTTATATGACATTAGTCTTACACATATAAGACCTTAGACACCACTTTTACACAAAAATTTTAAGGCAATGTTGCTATGAGTCTTTCTTCTTATATAGTGTTTAACTTTGTCTTTTTTATCTAATGTGAGATTTTGACTCACACTTAAACTATTTCTATCAAAATGAATATAACCATGTTGCATTTTTATGTTTGAAATACTTGTACAAAATAACTTGAATAAGAAAGTTACAATGTGTGAGAAAAAACACTAATATTCCGAAAGAAATCAACATTTGAAAACAATAAATAAAGTAACATTTTAAAAGAAAAAAACATATGATAAAATAAACACCCCCTTTACACTTACGTATTGCATTTGTGAGGATGAACTTTTAATTGATGAAAAAAAAAATACCATTTTTCTTGTGCTTCTCTGTAAAGAAAAAACAGAGAGGAAGCAGATGTAAGGAAACTATGGACACTGCTGCTGCAACCTTATCTCTGTGTCAATGGCCTATTTTTTCTTCTTCTCCTCCTTCTCTGCGTATGCATGTGAGAGTTTCATGCAGAATCCCTCATCTTTCAGCATCCGCAGTTGACAAAACCCTCAGCCAGATCAACAATTCTGGTATCATAGCTTGTCTCAGGGCTAACAGGTTCCTTTTCCTTCTCTGCTTCTATCCTTTTATTATTTTTATGGAACAATTATAAAAAAATGCCAGTGGTCTAGTTTTTTTTAATCAATATTGGGTTTTTTTTTTTCTTATCCTGCTTCCCTATAGCTTTGTCACTGGTGGGGATAACTTGGGCAACTTCTTCTGGGAATTAGCAGATTGCAATAAAAAAATGATTTTTATACGCTTTCAGAAAGAAGGAGCTTGCTACTCTACTTTCCTTTTGATGGGAATGTTGATTCTCAGAAGAGAACTGCATTAATGTTGAAAAAGGTGAAAAATATGGTTTAGATTTAAAGGATATGGATGAGTGGTTACAATTCATGTTGTGTAAAACATGAGGCAGGGATGGCCTACTTGTTGTAGATGAAGTTTGGACATATGGTGTCTATGAGTAGTAGCTTGTTAGGATAAGAAGTGACACCATAAACAAATTTTAACAATTTAGTGCCAAAGTTGAAACAGGATTACTCAGCCTAATTGTTTTGTATCTGTTGTGTAATTTATGTTACTAAATATAGAGGATAAAAGAGTATTACTTTTTCACTTCCTTTTTCTTTGGCACCTATTTTGCTTAGTGAGGTTAATTTTACTGAATGTATTATGTTCTTTTTGATTGTATTGAATTTTTTATTTGCTAGAAAGTACTAGGCTAATTCTCCCAAGGCAGACCATAGTGAATTGTATTGTGTGCCTGTTTATTCTGGCTTACCTTTTATTTTTCACCTATGTATAGTGCAGAAGTGGCCTTGAAAGCTGCAAATGCTGCAATAGCAGGTGGAGTTTCAGTTGTAAGTTTTCTTCTGACGTTCTTTTATTCTGTATTATCAATTTAATTTTAATAAAGAAAACTCAGAGGACAGTTACATGGATCTGTTTTGTCTTGGTTTTGAAATTGATCCTACTAGTTGAATCAGTTTAAATGTTCTTGAGTAGAGGTATGCAAGCCTTGTGACATCTGAAAAGATATGATGTACTCGACTAATTTTTCTCATGATGTGTTTCTCATCATCTATTTCTTTTTACATGTAGTTGGAAATTGTGGTGTCGACTCCAGGTGTGTTTGAGGTTGTTTACCTCAATTTTTGTACTGCCTCACTTGTTTTGTTCTTAGATTTAGAATTCATACGCTTTTCTGGTCTGTGTAGGTTCTGCAGCAGCTTGTGAAGGAGCATCCTACAATGACCCTAGGGGTATGCTTTCATCCTTAAAGTTTCTATCAGTTTATCAGATGGCATCAATGTTCTTTGTTTGGGTGTACATCATGTGAATCTGCCCAGAGTTAAGAAATCTGGAGAACATGTCAATGTCATTGCACTCTCTCAGTTCATTGAATTTTAAGATTGTGTATAGCATCATCACCTAATGGACATGCTGATAGACATGTAAATGACGATTATCACCAAGAACTGCTAATCCTCACTCTAGGATCTTTTTCTTCTCTCTGAAACAAGAGAATAGTTATTTATTCTGTGGATTATTTCTAACAAAACCACAATGTCTTGTAGAATTTTGGAAAAAATATATAAAGTTGATACATTCGAAATTGTTCTAGTGTTGAATCTGTTATTCATGTGGATAACTACCTCTTTGTGACAGCCCCATAATGGTTAAGAGGAATATCTGACCTAGTCCAATCCTCAATCAGTTTAGATGATGTTCATCCTATCTTTCCACTTTTCTTCTAAATTCTAAGTAATATCGTCAAAGTTTACCTAAAGTCTCTAACTTTCTTCTGATTTAGTCTTGTCTAGAACACTAATAAATTGATCTCTCTTGAAAATGCACACAAAATATTATTATAAAATTAGAGATTTCTTTAGTTGCTTGTTGGATATCACTAGCTTGTAAAGGTATCCTTCTGCATTCTAATGATTGTTTTAACATGATGATCAAGACTCTTATCATATATTATATTATTCTACGAAATCACATTTCTCTTCAACAGTTTTCTGAACTGAACAGCTATTGCCCTTAGGTTGGAACTGTTCTCAAGATTGAGGATGCTAAAAGTGCAATCAATGCTGGAGCCAAATTTCTATTGAGTCCTGCAACTGTTAAGGTTTGCAATTATATTTATATATACTTGCATGTCACATAATACCTGTGTGTGGCAAATTTCAGTGTTTACTATTATTATTTTGTTTTTTTGTTTTTTTCTTTTCCCTATTATTATTCTTGTTTGAATTAGCTTGAGAGATTCTTGTCACGTAATACTTACATGTTCACTATTTGCGGACACACTAGAATGTCTAACCATTGTGCATTCTGTTGAAAATTGTTTGTTTGTTATCAGGACATAATGGTAATGGATTACGTTCAGAGTGGTGAAGTTTTATATATTCCGGGTACAATGACTCCAACTGAAGTAAGAGTCAACTTTTAGATTCAAGTCCTTTGCAGATTCATGATAAACTCTTCTATCATTAATATTTCACTGTATGCAATTTTTTCAAGCATTCATTGAGCACTCCTTAGTGATCATTGTGCAATGCAGATATTGTCTGCATGTGATGCAGGGGCTAAAATGGTCAAGGTATGCTTTTCCATCTCCTTTAATGGTTAACATTCATGTCTTTATATTTAGAGCTTCCCCATGTTAATTTATTTTTCTTTTTAATGGTTATAATTCACATCATGATTTCTTATACTTAGGTTTTACCTTGTGATAGATATATCCAGTTTCTGCACTTGGAGGATTTCAGTACATATCAGCACTCAAGAAGACATTTCCTCATGTATCTATGGTTGCTTCCCAGGGAATAACAATAGGTAGTTTTGAAGTTTTCCTGTGTATGAGTACCAACATGAAAATTCTGACCTTTTCATGTTTCATTCTCGAATAATTGATAAATAGGTTTTCTGGTTTTCTTAGAAACACTTCTTTTGATTAACTGTTTATACCAGCTTATGTAACAACTTTAGAAGAACTTTTCTATACCAGCTTTAGATAAATGTGATCACCATAACCTCATCCATGGATGCCTAGTAGCACAACATGCATTTTATTTAGTAGATGAAGTTAATGGCAATGTCATTCGCATAACCATTCAATGTGACTGACTTCATCTGTATTTTGCAGATGCTATTGGTGAATATATTCTGCGTGGAGCATCCTCAGTTGTTTTATCAGATGCCATATTTGATAAAGAGGCAATTGAGCAATTTAATTTTGATAAGATACATAAACTTGCACGTTCTGCTACCTTACTTGGTAACAAAACTGTGAATAGGTAACAATTTGTACATTTTTAAACATCTAATGTTGTTGTTTTCTTACATTTAGCCATAATGGTTGTTTGACATAGTTGTTGCTTATATTTTTTTAATCATTTTGTCAGGATTTGATAGAGCACTGTACTGTTTAAGGTTTTTTGACACAATAAATTTATATCACCTTTTTTAATTAATTTTATTTTTTATTGAGATAAAGAGAGCTTCTAATTTAAAGATAAATTTAGAAAATAATTAGTGCGTCAATCAATACAAGTAGTAAAAAACATTGGTCAATTTGACATTTAAAAAACATAAAACTACATTTATTTTAGAAAGAAGGAGCTCATAACAATTAAGTTAGTATGTTAGAAACATAGTATATCTCTTCATAAGAAAAAACATTCAATAATCATTTTTATTCCGTAAATTATATTTTTTAACAAGGAGAAGGTAACACTCTTCTGTGAACTATATTTCAAAAATCATCTTTGCAATCAGTTAAAAATGTCTCTCTCGATTTTCTCGAGCTGCTCTTTTTATCTTCTGCAGTATATTCAATTTCCTTACACGTTTATTTCTATCCAAAAATAATCTTGTATCATAATTTAATTATTTTTATTATAAATTAAGAATATTATTTTTTAGATTTAAAATATTCATCTATTATGAATTTTTTTCATTATGAAATGTGATTTACAAATTAAAATTGTTATTTACTGTGAACTAGAATTATAATAATATAAAAAAATACTTGTCATGGTACGAATTAAAATATGGAAATATACGAAGACTTTTTAAATTGGCACTGTTCACAGGTTTTCTACATAAGATAAGATTTAAGATAAGATTGATATTTTTATAATTATTATTTTTAGACAATAATATAGTAGTTAATGACTATTATATTATTTGACAATTAAGAGTAACAAAGAGTCGAAAATGGAATAATTAAATATTTAAAGTCTATACTTCTCCTGATCATAAAGGTGTTTATCTTTTTCATTTATGTCTTAGGAAAAACACATTGCGCGTGCTTACGCATCCATCTTTTTTAATTTAAATAATATAATTTTAAAATAAAAATTAAATAATTACAAAAATATATATGTTTTGTTATTTTAAGCGAAGAAATTAGATAATTATATTTAATGAAGAAGTCATACATAATTATAAAAGAAAAAAATAGATCTCCTAAAAGTAATTTCTTTTATATTTAATTTGAATCGGATATGATATGACTGATTAAGTTGAAACTATTAACACTGATAATTTCGATAATTGAACTAGCATCACTAATTTTCATTATTTATATTAATTAATAATTATATTATATTATTAATTTGTTGATATAAATTTTGGTGAATCACAAATTTAGGTAAAAATGTTATGTAATTAGGACAGAATTTAATTTCCTTGGACTACGATGTATTACAGTTAAAGAAAGAATTTAGCAAGATCATTGTCTGTTCTATATAAACATATTTTCTTTTTGTAAATCTAGTTAAGAAAATTATGCAGATTTCAATTACATCAATAAGATGGAGTCCTTTAAAATTTCAAACGATTACACAATTACTTTTAATTTAGTTAAAGTACACTCATATGAGTAATCATAAATTAATATTTAACAATATTATTTTTAATTGGATACTAATGAAAAGAAAATTTCTACATTAGCAAATTAAACTATATTTTGTCAACCAATCACACTGAAATTGGCTCAAGGTTTGGATAAGCACACACAAATCAATCCTATCCAAAATATATTGAAATTATCTCTCCGAATTATTGAATATGGAAATTTAATAATAGAATGAAGAAGGAAATAAATTTTGAGACGTGAAATCTAGTATTGATTCAAGAATAGCAGAAGTCATTTAATTCAATGGAATAGTCTATGTTGTTCATATAATTAACAAACCTTATTTATTTTTTCTTTCTCATGAAGCTAGTTTTTACTTAATAAATTAGTTATTAGTTTATAATTTCATAACTTATAAGATTTAAATTAATAAATTGTAAATATTTAATTAATCTAATTGATAGGTTAGATTACGGTGTAAGATAATATAAAATTATATAATTATATAATTTTTATATATAAATAAAACTTATTTTTTAGATAAATATGTTATTATAAAAAAATAATTTGATATTTTTTTAAGAAACAATTAATTTTTTAGACAAGTTATTTACTACTGTAAAGTCTTCCACGTCAAACAATGATAATACTTTCTATAAATAATTGTAAATTGCTTACATGAGATTCCTAACATTCTAACTTAAAGTTGTTTAAATTAAGGTTTCAAATTTTGTAAAAACCATTTAAAATATTTAAAAATTGATTATTGACCCAATTTTTTATTTATTAATTTTTTAGTGTATATTTGATAGCAAAGTTCTTACATCTGATAGAATAATCTAAATTTTGAAATACAAAAATTTGATAAATAAAAACTTCACATATTTGTAACTTTTATACCTCAATGCATTCCAAATAAAACTTGAAATAAGTAAAAAAATCTGAAAGCTAATATCCGAAAGAGATTGGAGGTTTAAAATTTTCAATGTTCCTCCATTTAGTACATTTGTTATTATTTAAATATTTTTTAAAGATTTTTTAACATTTTATACATTTAGTTTACATATCTATATACGTATAAAAAATATTTAAAAGATGTTGTGATATTTTTTTATGTCATCAAATATTTATATTTTAGATAATGATGTTCAAAAATGTTTATTTTGTGATTGTCATTTTGCATATTATTGTATTTGTATTTAATGTATACATAATAAGGTTATTACAATTGATATTTTCTTTATTTTAGATTTATAAGCTAAAATCAATTAAATTTAAAAAGAAAAATGTTAATAAACTTTTTAGACCTTACCAAGTTCTACTTAAATTTACTATGTGTAACGCTAAATATTTAATGTTAAAGGTTTTTCTTTTTACTAATGATTATATTTGAACATAAATATTTTTTTTTTTCAATTTAAATTAATTTTACTTTTAAAAAAATAATATAAATTTTATTATTGAGTCATTTTCAATGTTAGTATTCATTGTTTTTAATTACATGAAAAAGAAATAACACTTTATTGATAATTTTTTTTATCGGTGAGTTTTGCGATGTAGGTGGATATTGTTATAAAGAAAATATGAGATATAATTTGGAGAATATACTTAGATATTAGGATAAAGTTTTGAGAATATGTATAGTTAGAGAAACACTTAGAGATTTTTTACCAAAGATTATATGTAAATTCAAATAAAAGAGAAATAATGATAAGTGAATTTAATAAGTAAGAATAAGATAAACGATAATGAAATTTTGGTTGGAGAAGAAAATGATTTGATTGGAGAATTCTCAATTTTAATCTTTTTATGGAAGAATTACCATGAAAATATGAGTTGATAGTCTACTGTGGATGAATGAGGAATACATGGTATAAGCATTTAAATCGACATATGTAAAGATGCAGGTATTTACAATAGAGAATGATTGATATTATTTAATAGTCTATGAAAGGTTAAAGCTCTTCCTTCGGCGTTTTATTTAGCATGACGCATCATGTCAAATAATGTACCTATCATATGTCAATCTTATGTCAAATAATGTACCTATCATATGTCAATCTTAGACGAATAAGAGTTTCATTGAACAATCATATCTGCATCATAAAAAAATAGGATGAAGACGAATAAGAGTTTCATTGAACAATCATGTCTGTATCATAAAAAAACAGGATGAAAGCACAAGTTATATGTGTGGAACATGTGTAATAGATTGATAGGAGTTTTGAAGTACATCATAACCAGACTTATATCATAATCAGACTTAGGAAAAGTTTTCAACAATTTCATTTATTATAACTCAATTATAAATGGAATAAATTTTGAAAAGCTCTATAGATAACTATCATATGTATCATATGAAAGTACATGGAAACATAAAAATAATGTAGTGTTTAAAAATATCATATTTAATAGAGAAGAATTTTTACAAATATTTATCTAAAACTATCAACTGTTTTTTTTTTTTTTACCATTCACTACATAGATATATTCACAATGTTTCTTAAAATAATTTATCATTTAATTGATTAGAATTACTTATTAGTCATTGGAAAAAGTAAATTCCAATCTCAAAATAAAGATTAAGTTATTTTTTGGTATGCATAATAAGTAACTAAGTAATTATACTTGTAATATACTTTATTTGAATCAACCTCAAGACAAATATGTATAGAAAAAAAGGGTGAGCGAAAGAAAGAAGAAAATAATAGATAAATTTAAGTTCCTCTTATTTACAGTGACAAAATGATTAACCTCAAGACAATACACTGTTGTGTTAGTACTACTAAATTGAGTAATTAAGGAATATGTTTTTTTGTTAGATTTTTCTGTACGATTAACTTGTATACTTTATACTATATTTATTTCCACATATTTATATTAATTATTCCTAAGGGTAAATTTGAGTAAGTTAGTATATATTTTTTTAAATTGCAAGAAGAGAGTTAAAGTTAGAGTACAAATTACAACACTTCTAAACCAAACTTAATTCGCATTGAATGCTTTATTTAATAATACAACTGTGAAATATGTTACAGAATTTAATTACAATCAATCAGTATCATAAATGTTTTCTTGATTGGAACGTCTTATATTATTCATTCATATCATAAATAAATAGTCAATTATAAAATAAGATATAAACGGTCAACTTGAAAATGATAAATAATCAGTCACCTGAAAAGTAATAATAAATAAATAGTCAATGTATAAAAAATCATTTTACTTTTGTAAGAAATATTTTAAAAAATATGTCTTTCACTAATTTTACAATAAGAAAATGAAAAAACCTAGAATATAAAATTGCAACACGAGTGGCAAATAAAGGAAAAAGGAGCGTACAAAGAAGTGAATTCCATAGTAGTAGTTATATTTGGATTAGAATCCGCTGTTTGTGCTGCCCACTGAAATTCTTAGATATGGCCCCTGGTTTTCAGTTTTACTTTTCAAACCACTTTCTCTTTCTCTCTCTCAATCTCATTTTCATCTACATTCATTCATTCTCTTGCCTCTACATATCAAACATGCAACATTGTTTCATCATTCAAATGTGTGATTCTTCCCACACTCTCTTTTCCATCATGCTCATTTTCTCTCAACTTGTTAAACCCTCCTAAAATCTCGCCTACTTTTCACTGTTTCTCCCCTGTTTTTTTTTTTCTCCAGTTTTCCTTTTTCTGCAATTCTTTCTCTCTCTCCATCCATATCCATCTCCCATAATTATCAATAGTTTTGGGATCAGATTCAATCGCGGGCCCAAAGTTTTTTGCGGGCCAAAGATTTTATTGTTGGGGTGTATTCTACAGTTGATTTAAATGGGGATTGGTAGAAACTTGTCTGAGAAGAAGGGGAGGGAGTTGCGTGAATTGCGAGAAGAAACAAACACAAACGCCAACAAATCGAGAAAGAATCGGAAACATCGTCTGAGGAAGATGTCGCCGGGACAGAGGTTGTTTCAGACTTGTAATCAAGTGTTTGCTTCTACTGGTCCTGGGATTGTCCCTTCCCCTCAACACATTGAAATGCTTCTCTCTGTTTTAGGTCAGTGGAGTGTTCTCATTGCATTCTTTTCATTGAGATTTCATGTTGGTGATAGGTTGGTTTGTATTGAACATGAAATTTCAATTCTAACCTAAGACTTCTGGCTTGATTGCAATTTCTTTCACATTTAATGTAATTGTTATAATTTCAAACTCACATACAAGTATAGAAAAATGTCATTTAACATTTTCTTACAACTGAATCATGAAATAAGAAGCATTTTTGGGATTTTTTTTATCTCTCTGAAGGACTAGTGCTTGTCACCTATGCCTCAATTTGATAGATTTTTGCATTTTATTTTGGTGGGGTGATCCATTATTTTGTTTTCTTGTAGTGTTGGACTATTCTTGTTCTGACAATTACAAGCATTTGGGATTTGCTTATTTATCTCTGATTTCATCAGCATAGGAAAAAAAAAAGTTATTCACACTGCACTTTTTATACAGAATATTTATTATGTTATTAATTTTTCATATTTATTAAAAAATAAAAAAAAAATTAATTTAACTATATCATGTGACAATAATATTTTTTTTTAAAATTAGATTTTCATAAAATTTAATTTATTTTTCACCACATTATGAATTAGATCTATGGAGTATTCATTTTATGAATTAAAACATTTGATTTGGACATTTAATATTTCTTTTACCATAGGGAATGATGTTTGTAGGAATAAAAAAAATCAATATTTAAATGTGTTTATTTATTTATGTTATTACTTTAGTCAAATTTCTAACTATTTTTTTAATGTTATCCATTTATAGATTTTTATATAATATGCAAGTAAAATTCATTATGTTTATATTAATTACCATTTTAGTTTAATTCATTTAGTATTTTCTAATGAATAAGTGTGTATATATATATATATATATATATATATATATATATATATATATATATATATATCCAATTACATTAAGAATTATTTATAGATGTAGAGGAAAAATATCTTTTCCAAATAAAACCATTAAATAGAATTAAAGTAGTTAAAATTTATTTTATATTTACATGTTACTATTTGTTTTTTCATATCTGAGTATGGTAAAACAACCTAACACATTTTGGCTTAGTTGTTTTTGGTTTGTGTTCTATACTATCTATGTGTATTGATGCAAGTGTCCATTATCTGGTGCTGGAAGTTTGGTATTTCTCTCTTTAAAATATTAAAATAAAAAGACAATTTATCGCATGGAAGACTATAAACATATAATTTTGAATTCAATTATCCTTAATAAGGTGGTCTTTTGTTATACCTAACACTTGTTCCTCACTTTTTGGTTGTGTCTTGTCAATGGTAGCATAATTTTGGATATATCATGACACTATCCAACAAGTATTTTGGATGACAATAAATAGCTGCCTTTATACAAAAGTTTCATTTTCTATTTTTAGTCACTACCTGGAAAATAATCAATCTCCTTCATCATATTATTGAGTTGAAATTTTCTGATAAATACAATTGTCCTGTTATTGGCATTTCCTGGAACTGGATACAGCTGCTCACCTTTAATTTTGGGCAAATACCTAAATTAGTTTATAAATCATTTTTTAAAATTCAAAATAAATAAGAAATAGTTGAACAAAATTGATTCCAAATATACTACATGAAAAAAAAATCTGGATATTTATAAAGTATTTTTGTTTTTCTGCTTTCAAGTTTTAATTATTCGTTCTCATATTTTTCTAGTCTATACTCTTTAAAATTTAGTTTTATGACCAGTTTTTAAAAGCTAAAAATACCAAAGCATAATCAAATATCCTTTTCAGTTTATTTATTTATTTCTATTTTTAACTTTCTTTCAATGTTTCTTTGGAATTGACTCAGATAGTTCATTACCTGTAGAACAAATCTACCAATATTTAATTCCATTTTTTTATACATTTTCTTTAATTAACTTTATATGAATGGTCTTTGTGCAGGTGAAATAAAACAAGAAGACCTGGACTTGAGACCTGATATGCCATATTTCAGTACAAACAACCCTCGAAGAACTCCAAAAATTACATACCTGCACATTTATAAATGTGAACAATTCTCGGTAATTAAACTATTCATGATTTATAACTTCTCTGAATATTTTCTTTTTTAGAATCAAAAAGCAAGTAACAGAAAAATAATTGTTTATAAATTAATTTACATTACAAATTAATTATTTTAACATTACATTCTATTACTGAAATAATTACATTGTATGATTATTAAACTCTCTAGTAATATTTTTCTTTTCATAAAGTGTTTTTTGGAGAATTTTTTTGTCAGTTTATCATTTTATTCTTATTTTCTTATTATTTCAGATGGGAATATTTTGCTTGCCACCTTCTGGAGTTATTCCTCTTCACAATCACCCAGGAATGACTGTTTTCAGCAAGCTTCTTTTTGGAACTATGCACATCAAATCTTATGATTGGGCAGTTGACTTGCCTCCTCACATGGTCAAACAATCAGAAAGTGAGTATTTTATTGGTTTATATATAGATTAATTACAAAAGATATGTGCAAATTTGTTCACAATTGAACAGAACAGACTGAAGCAAATTTGTTCAATCTGCTTGGTTACTAAAATGTACAAGAATAATTTGAATGTTGTGTTTGTGATTGTAGCAACCCAGACATCAGATGTAAGATTGGCGAAAGTTAAGGTTGATGCTGAATTCAATGCTCCTTGTGACCCCTCCATTCTTTATCCTGCTGATGGAGGCAACATGCATTGGTTCACTGCAGTTACAGCTTGTGCAGTTCTAGATGTGCTTGGTCCTCCATACTCTGATCCTGATGGCAGACACTGCACATACTACCAGAATTTTCCCTTCTCCACCTATTCAGGTATTTTCATATCCTTTGTCAAAACTCTGTATGAAGATGTTGATGACATCAAATGATTTGAATCTTTTGGAAATTTCAGTTGATGGAATATCCATACCAGAGGAAGAAAGGAAAACATATGAATGGCTACGAGAGAAGGAGGAACCTGAAAATCTTCAAGTAGCGGTAAAGATGTACAGCGGCCCAAAGATTGTGGAGAACTAACTCTGTTTTGTCATCCAACACTTTTCCTGTTGTTGTGGTCAAATGTTGCTGTAGATCATTGTCTCATTCTGTTTTTTGAAGTCATCTTTTTGTCCTCTAGTCAAACATGTTCTCTCTGTGGTAGTACTACCATTTTAGTATTTCATTTTCTTATGAGGAGCATGAGGCACTTAACTGCGCCATTTTTTATTTTTGGTTCGTTTATTATTGTAATGTACATAAAATAACCAGGAGAAGGATTAAATGATTCATTACCTCACCGAACTGCAAAATGCAGAATGAGAAGGTGCTTGAAATTGCAAATTGGAAACCAGAATCCAGAGTATGTAACAGGAAAAATCTTTTCTGATAGTCTCAAAATTATCTTTCTAAAACATGTTTGTTAACAATTTCTGAAAATATTCTCTCTTTTGTCTCAGCTTTTCAAGTACATGCATTAAACATAACAACTACCAAAGTATGATTAATGAATTTCATTACATGACACAATTATTAGAAACAATCTTAAATCTCTTAGCTTAATTAAAATAACAACTTATTATTAAATGTAATTACCTACTTATATGTAAACTTAAATGTTTTTTTTTTTCTTTCATCTTTCTTTCCTTCATCTCTCGATTTTGTCACGTACCATCCATGTTGTGTTTGTTCCTTTAGTTAATAACTGGATTCTTTAGTGTAACGGATTTGTACTTCACTTTCATTCTGAAGGACTTGTTCCTCTTCTTTTCACCCATAAATTACTTAATTGACTTAAAAGATTTTGACATATTATTCAACAAAATAATCACCAAAAAGGTGTTTCTTCGATACAAAGTTTTTATCCACAGTTAACTTTTTATTCAATAAACTAATACATTTTATTTTACAAGAATACCCAAACAAAATACGCAAACAAAGATAATAAAACAAAAAATTTAGATCCAAATATGTGAAAATAGAATCAAAATATATGTGACAAACAACTAACGTAGTTGACTTATATCACTACATCCCCATTTATGCTACCTTCACTAACTTCACTAATTTCAACTAACATGAAATAACCAACAACCAACACACTAATATGTAATAAGTAACAAACAACACACACTCAAAAATCCCATAATTAAACTGAAAAACACATCATCATAATTAATTGAAATAAGAATGTTAAAAACCCTAAAATAAAAAAACTACCAAAATAGGAACAAAGGGTTCAGTGAAGGACACACCAACTACACCACAAATTCCGAGCAAAAAATGAATAACTTACCGCCACCAAACAAAAAACTTTGGTTGCTTTCAAAAGGAATAAAAAAACGTGTTGCTCTTCTTCCAAACGCGCCATTAAAAGTTCTGCAACTTGTTTATGTTGGTGACGAGTTACCAAAGATAAAACATGAAACAATGAATACAAATGAGGTCGACAAACCTTTTGTCTTTCAAACAATAACTAAAGACGAAAACAGTTGAATGTTATCCAATGACCGAAATTTATTTTTTGAATGGTTTACTAAGGATGAAACGAAAACTTTCTTTCGTGCGAACCCACTTTAGGAAATCCACTTCAACACTAAATCCAAATGAACCGCTTCAAATGCGACTCACGTCTTCTTTCAAATGTCACATCACACAGATGAACAAAAATTAAAAAAAAAAAAAGATTGCTAATGCCACACCAAGTGACAATTAAGTAGATAACAAAAAAGACAAAATATAGTAAGTCATTGTATCATTATCTTTTAAAATAAAAAAGTGTCACCCGACTCATAGGATTAAGCTAAAGTAATTTCTTACGACAATAATTGTTAATCTTTTCATTCTAAACTTATATTTAAATCAAAGACAATACTTATAAAAAAAATGGAGAAAAGATTTCTTACTTTGTTGGTCCTTATTTCAAATTCAATGGATATAAAACCTCTTTACATGACCTACCGAGACGAAGAGAGAGTGCAATCCAAATTTTTTCACTTCAAAATTATTTTCTGAAAAATAAACTTTTACGTCTGGGTTTTATTTTCCGATGCACACAAAATTCTGCAACCATCTTTTCTGCGGTACACTTAACTCAGATTTATTTTTCCTATATTATATACTGCAATTTCGAAAATAATAATCTGAAAAAATGTACCACCACCACTATTGTTCGAGTAATAGTAATCCATAAGGGTAGGAATGAAATTAAAACAAATAGTGGGGTGCATGATGAAATTGATGAGATGCAGGAAGCAATTTTTCTGTCTGCGGAATTTTTTTATTTTATCAAAGCCCAGACAGTTGCATCTTCCTTTCGGTAAGTAGAGAAAGGGAGAAGAAAGGCAAAATACCATTAACAATAAGCTTTTAACATCTGGTATAATGAAAACTGGGGAGGAAAGGTAAGAAGAGAATCTTATATTTCAATTTGAGAATTATAGTTTTTGTAATGAAAATATGAATAAATATTTTTTTGATTTCAAATAACAAAACATATTATTTATATTCATTTTTACTTTTAAAGTTTACTTTTAAACTTATCTTTGTTTTCTTCTGGATAATAGATTTTTAATTAAATAAATAAAATAAACATTTAAACTTTATCATGAAGTTGATCTAATGTTTGTTTTTTATATTTTACTTTATTTATTATATTCTTTTGTACTTAAAGAAAGTTACTTTCTTTCTACTTCTTTCTCTTCCTCTTCTTCGAGTAATTGGTTCAAATGTTAAATGTGTAATTCAGTCTTTCTTTATTCATTTATTTCCTTTAACATTTTCTGCTTTTCTTTTTCTTGAATAAACTTAACGGATTATTAGTGAATTATTGACATGTACAATGAAGTTATTGACTGCAGTTTAAACAATATTTTGCATACGTTTTAAAATTTCAATATTAAATAAAGAAATTATGAATTTATATATTGATATTTATTTTATATATCTTTATTATTTCCTTTTTTACATAAATAATGACTTCAAAATTTAAAGGAGTTTGAATATCCTTGTTTTCAAACTATAATATTTGTCATTAATACTTTTATTTGTCTACATAGTTATCTTATAAATTACTTGTTATTACTGGTTTTTAATAAATAATAGGAAAATACTATTTTAATATGTATATGTAAAGCTATAGGCCAAGGTTATATAATAATAATAATAATAATAATAATAATAATAATAATAATAATAATAATTTTTTAACATATAAAATTTAATTAAAAATTATTTGATCAATACATTATTATTGTACTATGGGTTACTGAGGTCATCTCAGCTAAGCTGGAGAGTTAGTTGACAAAAGATACCCAAACCAATAAATTACATAAAAATAAATATGATTCATGTCAATGTAAAATAGTTGTAATTAAAATGAACTGAAACAATTTCAACTAATGTTAATTGAGAAAAATCCTTCTCAATGTCACGAGAAAAAGCTTTGTAGACTTTAACTACAAATTAACATAACTAATATTGATTAAAATATTATTAATTGATATTTAAAATTTATTAACAATTATTTAATATTTAAATAAAATTTTTATATTTGATGGCAATTGAAATATTTAATGAAAAATTTAACAAAATTAAATTATTTTATTCAAATTGAAATATTTAAGAAAGGAACAATTTAAATTATATAAAAAAAATTCAAATTTAATATATTTAAATGTTTTAAAAGTTACGAAATATATAAAAAAATGAAAAGTAAAGCTCCTAACCCTTTGAAGATGCGGTAAACACTCAACCTACTTTAACGATTCTGCAAAACTCGACATTTTTTCTGGGAGTTTAAGGTTTATAGTTTGTGATTGATGTTTCTAATTTTGTTTTTGTTTTTTCGAAAATGGCCATGCATATCACTTAGTGACACTACAATCCTTCCTTAAATGGAATTTTTTTTAAAATCATTTTACAACTTTTTGACAATTCTTAAAATGGTAAAATAATCTTAAGAATTAATTTTTATATTTTAAAAAAAGAAAATGAATAATAATAAATAACAATGTCAAATGGTGTCAAAATACCACCCAAAAAAAAAAATACTAATTGACTCATTACATGCGGTGTCTTTTGCCATGCATGCAATGACACTTAGACGTTAGCGTGTTAGATGAACATTAATAAAAAGTTCAGTATTTTGGGGCTGAAACAGAACAAAAATCATTTTGGGACCATATTCAAACATGGAATAGGTCATGGAAAAGAGGGGTTAGGGTAGCTTATTAACCTATTAAGATCATCATTAACAATAACTTAAGACCAGTGAAAAGGTGCAGAAGGACATGCTAACCCTTTGACAAGTAATACTGGTTGACCCTTGGCTTTGAACGAATCAAATTAATTAAAACTGCATAATATATAAAAAGGGAATATTTCGAAGAGGCATCTTTATTAATATCCTATGCCCATAGGGTTGAAATTAATATTCAGTGGTTAATTAATACGCGACTCTCTCATCGTTATTTAATCTAATAAACCCTTAAAAACGCATGGAGTTACTTAACGGTTAACTGATGCATACTTGTATATATGCATTCACACCATAAGCTTATTAATCGTCACGTTGACACCATTATGAGTTTTTATAACATATCCAAATTATTTTCTAATATGTTTCAAACGACACTTGTAATAATGATATTCATATACAGACATCACAACCTTATCTTTCTTTCATTGCATTTTTCTTTTGTTTATCTTTCTTCTGTCATTATATTATTACATGACCTATATATAACATTGTTTTGTATAAAATACACATCTACCTTTCGTTTTTGACGTTGACTGTATCTAAAACAATTGAATCAGATCCCGAGGTTAGTCTTAGTTTTAATAAAGCACCTAGTTAACCGAACATTGACGTTGTTTTAAAAACATAATATAAATAAGTAGCTTCTTTGTAATGCACCGATAGACATACAATGTTTGATTGGAAAGAACAACTTAACATGTAACAATGACAGTGATTTAATTTAACAACTCAAAACTAAATATTCTTTTGCAGTATAGTTGTGCTGTCTGTGACCCTTGTTTGCAACCTTTGAAACTTAGTTCATCATGTTTGGTATATATTAATTTTATACGAAAAGAACTGGTTTACAGACTAAAATTGAAATAATAATGGTTCTTTGATCGTATATATATAGTATAAAAACCGAATAATGAAATTTGTTTACCTGAAAGGATGATGTTACCTTACAAGTCAGTTTTGTGGGGTTGAGTTAGACTTAAAGTCCACTTTTAATATGTAATATGGTATCAAAGCTAAGTTAAAGCCTATCCTAGCGAATTTTCTTGGACATTCTCGGACCACTAACGGACCATCCACTAGTTTCTTATCTCCCTCACAAAATTAATATACTTCGGCGTGAGTTTTGTGGGATTGAGTTAAGCTTAAAATCCACTTCCAACAAAAATACATATATATTTTGTGTTTCTATTCTAGAGGTTATAATCCAGTTTAGATGAAATATTAACTCCTAAACAAAATAGGTACCTACCTAATTAACAAAGTAACTCTTAAACACTCCAAGGGCGTGGAAAAGATGAAGATGAGAAGGAGTATTAATTGTTTAATCAAGTTGATCATAAAAGGATTTAAAAAAGCATATTACTATATTGGAATTAATTGTTCATGGTGTTGTGGCAATGCATTGATGGAAAGCCAGTCAATGGGAGTGGACAGCAGAGCAATAGTTTAGAAGCATGAAGCGTATGGACCGCGTAATAAGGCTTCACCATTGACAAATATTCAGAGGTCTCACTCGCCGCCATGGCTAATAACTCGTTACATCTTACAACTTTGACCACATACCCATGTGACGTCTTCTCACCACCACCAAGCTTCAACCATAATAATAATCAATGCACAATTTGTGTGTCAAATTTCTCCTTATGACTCACATTTGGGAGACTAATTAATTAATTTAACCTTTCAATAAGTAATAAAAAACTCCCACAAATTATCTTAGCAATTCGGTGTTGACATTTTAAAAGGGGTGGCTTCGTAATGGCTTAGAGAGCTCCGGGATTTGTATTTGTTTAATTAATGTCTTTGTATACCGTGTCTAACTTTTAGTCGATTGGTTTGTACTATATAGGGTATGTGTTGTGTGTTTATGGCATTTATATCTGTGTGAGATTGAGGGTGTTCTACCAGCCAGAGAAATAGTAATAATTGAAGCAAAACATGTCTAGCCCTAGTAGTCCAGAGATAGAAGAGAAGAGAGTTACACAGGTATATATATGCTACTTCTTTTCCTTCCCAATTCTTTCTTCTTGTCAAAACTGTACTATTTTTGAACAATTTTTCTTTATCTTGTACTCATGAATATCCTTTTAACTTTGATTCTACATAATCAAACATAAACCTAAGTTTGTCGAATTTTGGTTGTCTTTGAAAAGTAGTTATGTCTTGTGCTATGTTGTGTCTGTGTGGATGATAAATTGAGGAATCAAATAGCTGATTATTGTAATTATGTGGTTTTGAAATCTAGGAAGATAAAGTCAAATCTGCTAAAACTGAAATGGGTGAGGTGAGGGAAGAGAATGAGAGATTGAAGAAGACGCTGGAAAGAGTAGAAAAGGATTACCACTCCCTTCAACTCCGTTTCTTTGACATCCTTCACAAAGATGTTCCAAACAAGGGTGTGCTTGATTCATCTACTTCCCATGATGATCAAAGCGAAGAGCCTGAGTTTGTCTCACTTAGCCTTGGAAGGAGTCCAACGGAGCCTAAGAAGGAGGCAAGAATCGGAGACTTTAACAAACCGACAGAAGAAAACGTTGGACCCAACCTTACTCTTGGATTAGACTCCAAACACTTGTTGGAGATGGAGGTTGTGTCAGATTTGAGTCCGATGAACAGCTCAGAAGAACCAAAGGAAACGGTGACAGAGGGAACTTTGTCAACAAATCAATCAGCAAAAGTGATAAATGTGAATACCGACATTTCAGATCAAATGCCAGCCAAGAGAGCAAGGGTGTCTGTGAGAGCTAGATGTGAGACTCCCACGGTTAGTATCAAAGAAAATGTTTTGCTTTTACCTTTTGTTTGATAAATACTCATAAAAACATTACTTTGTTTTTAACTGTTTTCAAAATCTTGTGTAAGAAACGGTAAAAACAATAGTTTTCTCAAAGAAAAATGGAAGTGACATTTTTTTCTTAGTATTTGTGAAAACTATCAAACATGACTGCACTGATATTTTCATTCTTGTAATCTATTATTTTTGTTGTCTAATATTGTCCTTTTGAAACAGATGAATGATGGGTGTCAATGGAGGAAATATGGACAGAAGATTGCAAAGGGAAATCCATGCCCGAGGGCATACTATCGTTGCACAGTTGCACCAACATGCCCAGTTAGGAAGCAGGTATATATA
>Ga0214543_1006204_pt1 | contig 21442 bp, 21 predicted proteins | sample CNSS2metaG_FD_160094 | JGI IMG/M metagenome (GOLD analysis project Ga0214543, IMG submission 160094) | Root nodule microbial communities from cowpea collected in UCLA plant growth center, Los Angeles, California, USA - CNSS2 | ecosystem: Host-associated > Plants > Roots > Nodule | place: USA... | reverse complement strand
ATATATATATATATATATATATATATATATATATATATATATATATATATATATGACATGGAATTCTACCCCTACACCGTTCATTATCCGATGTTTAGCTAAATGACCCCCTTCTATGGTGGAGTTTGGGCCTGACATTAACTCTGGCTTTCGCCCATACAATCTTAATGTTAACACAAGTGACATTGGTGCATGAATTTGATGAAACATAAAGCAAGTGCATGAGATTACATGAGGTTGATGAAGATTGATGAATATTCATTTGATAGTCAAGCTTCTGTTGTGTTAAATCTGGAAATGAAGTGAAGATTATGTAGTTTACATGTTGTACTTTATTCGTAAGCTATATGACAAAAATATTTAACCATTTTTAAATGAGGGCAAAAATATGAATTCATAAGGGACTAATTCTGATTTTTACTAGAGTTAAGGGACCAAAAACATATTTAACCACTTTTATTAAATTCAAGTGATAATTTTCTTCTTATATTAATTTTCTACTCTTGAAAATGCAAGTTGTTCTATTTTTTAGTCTTGTTCTTACTAGATCTTGAGGTGAGCCTTCGGACAAGTGGCAAGATTTGGATGGCTTTGACAGACCTTGATGAGATGTTTCCAAGGGTTGAGACACAAGTAGAGGTGTCAATTTGGCCCAGCCCACGGGGTTTGGCCCTGGCCCATGTGGGCTAGGGCCAAAAAAGCCCACATTGAAAAAAAGCCCCCAACAAAGAAGCCTACAAGGCCAAAAACCCTACAAAAGCCCTGTGGGCCAAGGCCAACCCATGGGCTTTCATCTTCCACACGAAAAATATATTATTTTTTAAAATATATTACTATCTGTGGGACAGGCCCAACGAACCGGACAAGCACGACGACCCGAATAGGTTTAACGACTCGGACCTGCCCGACGACCTCGACAAGAAAGACGACTCGAACGGGCCCGATGATCCAAACAGGCCCAACAACCTGAACGGGCCCGACGACCAAGACGGGCCCGAATATAGGACAAACCCGACAACACGGACGGGCCCAACGACATGGAAGGGCCCGACGACCCGGACAGGCTCGATGACCTGGACGGGCCCAATGACCCGGACAGGACCGACGAACCTAACAGGCCCTATGACCCAAACAAGCCCGAACGGGCCCGACGACCCCTATGGACCCGACGACCCGGACGGGTCCTACAACCCAAACGGGCCTGACGACCCAGATGGGACCGACGACACAAACATGCCCGACAACCCAGACGGGCCCGACGACCCAGATGGGGCCAACAAGTCAGATGGGCCTAACGACCAAGACAGGCCATACAATCTAGATGAGCCCGACAACCGGGACAGGCCCGACAACCAGGACATGCCCAACAACCCTGACGAGACTAACGATATGAACAGGCCCGACGACACGGATGGGCCCGAAGACCTAAACGGGCCATACGACCCAAACGGGCCCTACGACCCAGACGGGCCCGACAACCCGAACGGGCCCGAAGACACGTACGGGTCCGACGACCCAGATGGACCCGACAACCAGGACGAGCCCGACGACCCGACGACCCGGATGAGCCCGACGACCCAGACGAGTCCGACTACCCGGACAGGCCCGACACCCAGACGGGCCCAATGATCCAAACGAGCCCGACGAGCGGGACGAACCCGACGATCCGGACGGGACCGACGACCCGAACGGGCCCAACGACCCAGACAGGCCTAATGATCCAGACATGCCTGAAATTGAACGAAGTTTAAGGAAAGTCAAAATGCAGTACATCAATAATGAATTCTACATCAGAAATTCCAAAAAATAACTAAGACGTTTGTAGCTACTATCATGGCCTCCTCCTAATTTGTAATTTCATCATAAACTGCTAAGATGGTTCTTCTGATGTTGGTAATGGTGTTGCTTGACTCCCCATGCTACAAGAATGAACATCAAGTAGTTTCCTTAATTGTCAAATCTTATATAATGGGATTGCAGGAAGAAGAAGATTGCAGCAACACCAATTGGGAATGGAGGAACAAGATTGTCAAAACTCACTATCTGCCCAAACATTCCTTACCAAAACCCTAGCTCACTTATTTATCCCCAAATATATAATTATCACACCTGTACAGTACATGTAACACACCCTAATACAAACTGTGCCACTTGTATAATGGTCCGTTAATGATTTAAATGGCGTTACAGAAAATGACCAAATAAAATACGAATTGCGAAAATGAGGACCATTTTAAACATTTGGTAAAAATGAGGACCATTTTAAACATTCTGTCAAAATGAGGACCATCCGCAACAAACACTACGAAAATGAGGACCAAAAAGGTATTTAAGCCTTTAAAATATTCGGTAATAAGGAATATCAAGACATAATCAAACTACCGAGATTTGTCATAATTACCATTAATAAGGAGTATTTTTCCCAATAGATGTATCTTAAAATATTTTGTAGTCTTTTTAGAGATGAGGCTAATTGGGCCTTATTAGGCCCCATTACTTAGCATCATCTATTGGGCTGGGTAGGTACAAGTCTTATGTTCAATCGCAAAAATTTAAGACTATTGAGGTTGAGAATTGGGTTGAGGACTACTAAAGATAGGTAGAGTTACGACCTCTTTTTTGAGTTGTTGAAACATGGTTTCACACTCCTCATTCCAATTGTAAGATTGGGATCCCTTCAAGAGCCTAAAGAGAGGCTTTTCCTTCTGAGCCAGACATGGTTGAAAACAAGCCAATGAAACTAGTCTTTCCACCTCATTAAGGTTGGTCGGGCTCCCCATGTTGAATATTGCTTCAAATTTATTTGGGTTGGCCTCTATTACTCGTTGGGTTATCATGAATTCTAAGAACTTTCCTTCCCCTACTCTTAAGAAATATTTCTCGGAATTATCATTATATTAATATCAATATCAATACTAATAAAAAAATTACTTTTTAGTTTATAATTTTACTAGTTTTAATAACTACTTTTTTCAATTCAATGATTACTGAAATGTAAAGATAATAACAAAATAAATTAAAATGTAAGTGATTAAAATATAATCTCCTATAATAAATAAAAGTAATATATATATATATATATATATAAATACTACAATAATAATTCTAACGGTTGTAATACTAATATAATAATATAATAATGATAATTATACTAATATAATAATATAACAATGATAATTTTAATAACAATAAAATACAATAATAATACCAATAGTTTCGCTATTAATTTAAATATTGAGTTTTGGATATTATAGTTAATAATAATAATAATACATAAATAAATGAATAACAATCATAATAATAGTAATTATTTTTTATTACTTATTTTCTAATAATAATAATAATAATATATAATAATAATGTTAATATATTATATATTAATTAATATTACAATCATCACTAATAATTTTACTACTACTAATAATACTAATAAATTTAATAATAACAATAATTATAATAAAACTAATAATAATTTTTCTAGCTACTTATTTTATAATATTAATAATAATGATATATAATAATTATATTAAATTTTACTAATAATAATTTTACAACGATTAATGATATTACTAAATTTAATAATTATAATATTAAATTTTACTACTAATAATAATTTTATAACTACTAATGATATTAATGAATTTAATAATAATAATAATAATAATACTAATAAATTTTACTAATAATTTTAACATTAATCACTAAAAAACATAATAATAACAACATAATAAAACTAATATATTATATATTAGTATTACTACTAACAATAATAATATACATTATATAATTGTAATATATACTAGTAATAATACTAATAAAATTAATAATACATATAATAATAATAATACTTATAGTAACAATAATAATTTCACTATTAATCTAGATATTAATTTTCATATATTATAATTAATAATTATTATTATTATCTAATTAATATATTATACATTAATATTACAAATAATACTAACAATAATAATATATATAATAATTTTAATACTAATAATTTTATGAAATTAATAATAACAATAATGGAAAATATAATAATAATATTAATATTAATAATAATAATTTTACAACTTTTAATAATATTAATAAATTTAATAATAACAATAATAATATCAGTAAATTTTACTCATATTTCTATTAATTCTAACAATAATCCATAAAAGTACATAATAACATTAACCATAATAATATTAATATATTATATATTAGTTTTACTAATAACTTTAATAATAATATTAACAATTTTACTATTAATAATATTAATAAATTTAATAATAATAATATTAATATATTATACACTAATATTGTTAATAATAATAATATTAATAATATCAATAATTTTACTACTACTAATTATGTTAATAATTTTAATAATAATAAAATATAAATGTAATAACTAATAATTTTACGATTAATTTAAGTATTGATTTTCGTATATTATAGTTAGTAATAATAATAAATAATAATAATAATAATAATAATATTAATTATTACAAAGATAATATTATTATAAATAAATACATACCTAAAGAGTGGTTACCGCAAACTAAAATGCAGTGTTATATTTTGATTAGGAATGGCAATGGGCGGGGCGGGGACGGGTTTCGTTATCTCATACTCATCCCTATAAAAAAAATTCATCCACATCCCCATATCCAAATTCAACGGGTATCAAATTTTTGTCCCATCCTCATCCCCACCGGGTAATGGGTATAATTTAGTACCCATACCCATACCCATTGTCTTACTACTTCAATGTTAATTTTAATTATTTTTATAAAAAAATACAAAATTACGGTAAAAGAAACATAATAAATATTTAGGACGATGATTGTTTCTTCAATATCAATTACTTTTAAATAAATTATAATTATTTACATTTTAGATTAGAATACCAAATAAAATTTCATTAGAACAAAAATATTTATTAAATTTGCAAACATTAATGAAACCTAGTTGATAAAATTTAAAAATATTTTTTAAAAATATAAAAGAAAAACAAATATTCAAATTAAAATATATTTTAAATGTCTGTTTACTTCAATTTCTTAAATTCTAATCAATATTTTTTTTATACACTAATAAAAGTTAGGTTAAATTATTCCTTTGGTCCTAATTTTCGTAGCAAAATATCAATTTGGTCCCTCAATATTTTTTTATCATAATTTGGTCCTTATTTTGGAAAATTTGATGCAATCAAGTCCTTTCCGTTAGTGGTGTAGTAACGTGTTAAATGGGGTGCCATGTGTCAGTTTCTAGATTTTTTGAATATTTGAATATTTTATTATTTTTATAATTTTTTTATTATTTTTTTAAAATTTTTTTAAAAATTAAAAATTTACCACGTGTCAAGCTGACATCATGCCACGTGGTCGTGACAGTGCCACGTGGCCGTGACAGTGCCACGTGGCTGTGACAGTGCCACGTGTTACAATTATGCTAGATGTAATTTTCTCATTCTCAATTTGGTCCCTATATTTTAATTTTTGTCTCAATTTAGTCTCAATTTTTGTAAAAATTGTGCAATTTTGTCTCTTCCAAATTGAAACAAAAATTAACTTTTATATAAATATTATACAAATATTTTTATTAAATTTGATTTTTTTATTCAAATTGATATTTTTATTACATATTTTCAACAAAACTAAGTTTATTTAAATTTGTTTCACATTCAATTTTACTTAAAATTGTTTTCAAATTTTAAATTTATTTATTTTTTATTGTTACATAAACTAGTTAATTTTTCTTAAATTTATATAATTATTCTTTCTACACCAGCTAAAACATTTGTATAGAAATTATTGAATTTTACACATTTTAAAATATGCAATTATTTAAAATATAAATTCAAATAAAAAACAATATTAAAGTATGATGTAATAAAATATCAATATAATTTATGATTTTTTTGTTATTAACATTATTTTATATTAAAAGCTTTAAAATAATTTTAAATAAAGTTTAATGTAAAAATATAAATTAAAATAAACTTAATCTTGTTAAAAGTATTAACTTGAAATATCAATTTTGATAGGAATATTTGTGCACATTTATATACAAATTTAATTTGGTTTAAATTTGGAGAGGAACAAAATTACACCATTTTTACAAAAATTGGGAATAAACTGAAACAAAAATTAAAATACCAGGACCAAATTGAGAATAGGGAAATGACACCTGGCATAATTGTGACACGTGACACTACTATCACTGCCATGTGGCACGATGTCAGCTTGACACGTGGCAAATTTTTAATTTTATTAAAAAAATTTAAAAAAATAAAAAAGAAATTCAAAAAAAATTAATAAAAAATTCAAAAAATTCAGAAACTGACACAGTTACTACACCACTAACGGAAAGAACTTGATTGCATCGAATTTCCCAAAATAGGGATCAAATTGATATTTTACTACGAAAATAGGGACCAAAGGAATAATTTAACCTAAAAGTTATAATACATCACTTGATCAAAATGCCGCAAAAGATCTTTTGAACTCCAATATATGTTGGATGGTGATAAAAAAATATTCATGGCAATTACATTAAATTTTTATATTGTAGTAAATAAAAGTTATTTATACAATTATAGTGAAAATATTACAGTATGATTGATAATGAGTTAGAAAATAAAAAATAATTAGATAAATATATCAAAAGAGTATTCTACATGATTAAAATAAACAACAATACAAGTATTAAAAAATAACAAATGTGTGTCTTAGAAACAATTTGAGAGTCTACTGAAAGAAATCGCACAAAGGAAAATAAATGTATAATTAAGGATATGATAAGATGAAAAATACCTTAGAGATCTACTTTTTTTTCTTTCAAATATCAACATATATACTCAATGGTCAATAAATAAAAAAAATTGTTTTAGCGAAACAAAAAAAATTGTTTAAATGAAACAAAAATTATTAATAATAAGTAAAGATTTTTTTTATATTACCTTGTAAATGAAAGGTTTATGCTATTAAACACTTAAATTGAGAGTATTAAACATTCTCATGTGAAAGGAAAATATACAATAAATAAAAATATTAAAAAATAATATAAATATTCAAATGTGAGACATAAAAAATTTTGGTTTAATTATGCCTTTGGTCCCCATTTTGGAGTCAAAATCTCAAAATGGTACCCAAATTTTTAAAAGTCTCAAGTTGGTCCCATTTTTTGTTAAAACGTCTCACGTTTGCCCTTTCCGTTAAGTCAAGGTTGACGCCGTTAGAGGGAGTGTCACGTGTCAGTTCCTCGATTTTTTGAATTTTTTATTATTATTTTTTTGAATTTTTTTTTATTTTTTATTTTTTTTTTTTGAATTTTTTTAAAATAATAAAAAAAATTGCCACGTGTCAAGCTGTCATTGTGCCACATGGTAGTGACAGAGTGACGTGGCAGTGACAGTGACACATGTCAGTATTATGCCAGGTGTCATTTACTTAGTCTCAATTTGGTCCCTTTATTTTAATTTGTCTCAATTTAGTCCCAATTTTCTCAAAAATTAGCAATTTTGTCCCTCTTCAAATTGAAACAAAAATTAATTTTATATAAATGTTATACAAATATTTTTATTAAATTTGATATTTTTATTCAAATTAATATTTTTATTATATATTTTTAACATAGCTAAGTTTATTTAAAATTATGTTTCACATTCAACTTTACTTCAAATTGTTTTCAAATTTCAAATTTATGTGTTTTATTGTTACATGAACTAGTTAATTTATGATTTTTTTTTCTATTAACATTATTTCCTATTAACAACTTTTAAACCATTTTAAATAAAGTTCAATGTAAATCCATGCTTTAAAAATTTGGTTAAAAGTAGTATAAATTTCTTATACAAATTAAACTTAGGTCACACTTACATAATCTTTATTTAATAAATTTCTCTAAAAACAAAACCATCAATTGATGGAAATATTTGTGTACATTTATATAAAAATTAAATTTGATTTCAAGTTGGAGAGCGACAAAATTGCTAATTTTTACAAAAATTGGGACTAAATTGAGACAAATTAAAATAAAGGGACCAAATTGAGACTAAGGAAATGACACCTGGCGTAATACTGACACATGTCATTGTCACTGCCACATCACTCTGTCACTGCCACGTGGCATGATGACAGCTTGACAAGTGGTAATTTTTTGATTTTTAAAAAAGAAATTCAAAAGAAATAATAAAAAATTTAAAAAATCGAGGAACTGACACGTGGCACTCCCTCTAACGGCGTCAACCTTGACTTAACGGAAAGGGAAAACGTGAGATGTTTTAACAAAAAAAGGGACCAACTTGAGACTTTTAAAAATTTGGGTACCATTTTGAGATTTTGACTCCAAAATGGGGGCCAAAGGCATAACTAAACCAAAAATTTTAATTACATACATCATTTTAACATAATTACATAAAGATTTATGATAAGATGAAAAGTGTATTGGATACAAATGAGTTTCATACAAACCAAATAATTAGAAGAAATAAAAAATATAAAGTATATATATATATATATATATAGTTACTTAATTAATTACGAAGATTTTAATAATTTAAATGGGGATGGAGATATGGCGGGGACAAGTATTATGGCGGGGATATATACATCCCCACACCCATCCCCATACCCAATTAAAAAAGTCGAGGATTCCCCATACCCAAACCCATACCCAGTCAATGCGGGGATTCCCTGTCAAACTGAGGATGAGTTTGGACAATACCCACGGGAACGAGTTATTTGCCATCTCTAATTTTGATACATTTTGATAGTCCATTTTGTGCAACATAAGAAAACATAAAAGAAAAATGATGAGAGAAAAATAGGAAGTAACATGTGTTTAAAGCTCCCATTAGTTAATTAGGAAAGAAAAAAAAGGTAGCAATTATGTTATTACCTTTACGAAAGGTACAAGATTGGCAATGTTACGTATCATAAAGGCATCTCAAGGATGGAATTACCATAATTACCTCGAGGGGCATATTCTAGTGTTTGCACAAACAATTACCATAAACTGTATTTGGATGTATTAGTTAAGACCAACATACCTAATAAATTAAGCTAAAATGAACAATTCAGACATTTGTTATCACCTTTCGATATTGAGCTTCAGCAAGAGCTTGAAAATGCTCCAACTCTTTACTGTCTACAAGAAATGTAGCTTATAAGATACTTTACCAACAATAGACATTTTTTTGTGAACATGAAAAAATGTACAATCTAACGCTTACATTCTGTTTCTTGAAAACGCGTAAACCTCTATTTCATTAAACCAAACAAATTCTTATATCCATCAGTTTCAACATATTCCCTTTATTAAGACCTTTGTTTTCTCCATCAAGTATGACACAAAACTAGGACATAACCTCACATCCATCTATATCTTTGTGCTTCCTAAATAACTGGTACAAGTATCTTACCAAGTCCATAAGCCAATCATTTTTTTTTCTTATCTATTTAAGAGAAATACATAAAAATCAAAGGATAGGGAAGGGTATATAAGAGATATCCTACTAGCCTATTGATTAAAAAAATAAATCCAATACTTTAAACTTGCATTGCCAGATGGCTGAATAAGGAACTAAATCACTTTAGAATTACTAGATAAAATATATTGCCAGAGGACTGAATAAAGCAATTAAATCACTTTAGAATTACTAGATAAAACATATATAGGTAAGCACAAATGTCATGCCAATTCTAAAACTAAATTAAAAAATAAAGTAGCAATTGAATATATAAAAGAAGGTATGTGCACAAAGACTCCACCATTAAGGAGTGTGGAGAAGGTTAAAATGTATGCAACCTATGCCATAAATAGAGAGTTCATTTCCACAAGTAAAATTGACGATCACCATAAAAGTGAAGTATGATAAACAATTTATGTAAGATCTAGAATGCACCTGAATACTCGTTCAAGAAGTCTTTATCAATTCCATATTGCAGTGCTACACTAGAATGTTTGTTTATCATAAATAAGATGTTAATCCCTACCAATTGTGTCACCACCAACAACCCTCTTATGGTGACTCATCACCAACACAAAAAAGACTTTTTGACAAATTTTGACGTCTAGTATGGGGTGTCCAACATAAATTTTGACAAAATGTTTACAAAAATGTCACCACGTATTTTTAACGATGAATTTTGTTATATATGCGACGTGAAACTAGTGACATTATAAACCCTTTTTGCATCAGTGCATCCTTAATTAAAATTTTGCAACTCCACCAAATTTGTCTAACCTAACACCATAACAATGAATTCCTCGACTAGAAGGCGGTGGTCGTTGTTGAAAGAAATCAATGCTATAGTGATTTCCACTTGGACATCTCATTGCTGAAGATTGAGATAAGAGATTGACCAAGATCCAGGTTCATCACCACTACCTTAAACGATTTACCTTCAACGATTTGGAACCTAGATAAAATCCAGAAGAAAGCCTTCCTTTGAGTGAGATAGTAATAATGTGAATGACAATGAGATTAAGAATAAGAATGATACTGAAAGTGAGAGTAAAAATCACATTTATAGTGAGAACTAGAAATAAGAGAAGAGTGAGAACTAGAAAGTGAAAAAGATGGAGTGAACTAAACAACTGTGATATTATAAAAAGATTATAGTTAATATAAAACACTTATAATGGTTAAAATAAATTAACAAAAACAAAAATATTTGTAGCAATATATTTAATCGATATGAAATAATGGTTATTAAAATAACACAAATAATTTGATAGAAAATAATTACAATTAATTTAATCCAAAAGAATTTGTCAACAATACTAAAAAAATAAATAAGTGGACAATACTTCAACGATGTCCAATAAAGTCGGCCAATAAGTTAAGATAGACCGAAACTTTATCCACAGTAATCAAATAAAGAAAAAAATACAGAAAAAAAATATATATGTGAAATATATATATATATATATATATATATATATATATATATATATATATATATAATATTTCAAACTTTATACTTTAAGTGAAGTTTAAAATTATGAAAGTTTAGATAAGGAGAATATTTTCACAATTCATAAAGTTTAAAGTTTGTTTAAAATTCATATTACTAAAAGTTATTTCAAAATTTATTTAAAATTTATTGTTATTTTTAAAAAATAATTGAATTTCTCAATTCAAAATATATCTACTACAAATGTCAAATCCAAACACGGTGCTTAATTAAAATATAAAAGTTCTTCAACATAGTAAGAAAAACACAAAATCTGTTATATAAAATGTCATTAAAAGGACAAGGTCTAATTATGATTAAGATTAATAAAAAAACATTTAATCTACAAAATTCAACCAATAGAAGGCACGTGTTGAATGTTGTGAAAGTCAAATCTTAGAACGATGTTTTGTTGGAACCTAGAAATGGGACCCACCCAATGTTACAATTCCACAATTAATCGACTGAAACAACGCATACACACACATCGTTCCCACGAACTCTCCCTTTCATGGCTGAAACTCAACCATCTTCACGTCACTCCTTTCTGCTTCTCTTAGCATGCACCCTTTTCCAACAACTTTACGCATCCAACACTAAAATCGGAATCAACTATGGCACGGTGGCAGACAACCTCCCACCGCCCTCAACGGTGGCCACCTTCCTCAAATCTAAAACCACCATCGATCACGTCAAAATCTTTGATGCCAACACTGACATCCTCCGCGCCTTTGCAGGCACCGGAATCTCCGTAACCGTCACGGTAGCGAATGCCGCCATCCCCTCTCTCTCAACGCTTCCTGGTGCGCAAGCTTGGCTCTCCCAAAACATCTTACCATTCCTTCCGGACACTGCCGTGACGCGTATCTCTGTCGGGAACGAGGTCGTGGAAAGCAACGACAAAACATTAATCATCAACATTCTTCCAGCTATGAAATCCCTCCACGAGGCTCTCTCACTTGCCAACCACACCACTGTCCAAGTCTCCACTCCTCACTCGCTTGGGATTCTAGCATCGTCGGAGCCTCCCAGCGCTGCCTCGTTCCTTCCTAGCCACGACAAAGCCATCTTTGCACCAATGTTGGACTTCCTTCGACGAACCAAGTCCCCCTTCATGGTGAACCCCTATCCTTTCTTTGGTATTGCCCCAACTGTACCCGAGACTGTGAACTACGCGCTCTTTAGACCAAACAGCGGAGTTTGGGATGAGGGCACATCGGTGAACTATACGAACATGTTCGACGCGCAAATGGATGCGGTTTTCACGGCAATGAAGAAACTAGGCTATGATGATGTGGAATTAGTGGTGGCCGAAACGGGTTGGCCCTCTGTTGGTGAGTTGAACGAAGGGGGTGTGAGTTTTGACAATGCGGCATCGTATAACGGGAATCTCATCAAGCACGTTAACTCTGGCAAAGGGACCCCTCTTATGCCTGGTCGGACTTTTGAGACTTTCATCTTCTCTCTGTTCAATGAGAATCTGAAGCCCACAGTTTCTGAGCGTAATTATGGCTTGTTTTATCCTGATCTTACCCCCGTTTATGACGTCGGCGTTTTCATTGCCAACGAGGTACATTTTTTTCACTTTTACAAAAAAGTGTCAACTTTTCATTCAATGCATACAACTTTTCTATTATGTACAAAAATGACATTTTGTAGTACAATTTTAATGCATTTTTAACATGTTTGTAGTATAAAAGTAAACATTTTTTAGTTCATTTTTCTTGTTAATGATGGAAATAATGAATTGATGGAAGAGATACTAATAGTTAGGGAAAATGCATATTGAAGAAACTTATGATTGATCTAATGCAGGAATTTGTGCCCACATCCGGATCTAGTCCCACATATAATCCTACATCCGGACCCACATCTCGACCTACATCTGGATCTAATCCCATATCTGCACCTACATCTGGACGTACATCAGGACCTAGTCCTATATTTGAACCTATATCTAGACCCAGTCCCACATATGCACCTGCCTCTGGACCTAGTGTCATATATGGACGTAAATTTGGACCTAGTCCCACATATGCACTCGTATCTGGACCCAGTCCCATATCTGAACGTGCATCTAGATCTAGTCCCACATTTGCACCCACATTTGGACCGACATCTCGACTCGCATATGGTCCCACAACATTAACACCATTAGAGGCACCCTCTTCTTCTTCATCGTCTTTGAAAAAGAAATGGTGCGTGCCAAAAGAGGATGCGAGTGAAACAGATTTGCAGGCTAACATTGACTTTGTTTGTAAAAGTAGTGGAATAGAGTGTGGGCCCATTAATGATGGTGGGCAATGCTTCGAACCCAACACAATTAGGTCTCACGCGACATACGCCATGAACGCATATTACCAAGCATCTGGTGGTAATGATTTGGACTGCGATTTTGGCAACACTGGACGCATCACTTACACCGACCCTAGTAAGTTTTGTTATTCAACATTGGACTTGGACATTCATAGTGTTGTGTTCAATTGTTATGTGTGTGTTTTACTATATTCCTTTGTTTTGTTGGAATGAGAAAAAATATTGTCTGTGGGTGGCAGGTTCCCAGGATTGTACGTATCCAGATGCCGCTACTTGGTTGAAGGCCACAAAACCCGACACAGCTGGCTCACTAACACGAGCCTTTCACAATAGTCTCTTCTTTATTAGTATTTCAATTCTAATTTGTTTCACTTTTTTCTAATGTTATTGTCTATGTCCATGTTATTAATGTGTGTATCTTTTCTTTGTTTAGGTTTTAGTTGCACACACATTAGTTACATTACCATGAATTTTGCATACTATTCTTTGTTCCTTGATTACTGTGATACTAAGAAATAAATTGAAGAATAAAGTGGGTAGAATACTTCAAGCCTAGTGTTTATTTTCTATTCTCTTTTAATATTTATTTATGACAGAGAAAAACGTAATTTAGTATCATCTAATTATTATAATTTTTATTTGTTAATTATTGGAATGCTGAAAAATAAGTTAAAAGAAGTCTAAAACATGCAAAGGATAGTTAAAGAGAGTAAAAGTTGATTTTTTAAAGATTTATTTGTACAAAATAAAGTATTTATAATCATCTTGATCCATATTTTCCTTCCTCATCTTTGAGTTTAAAAATATATTAGGTTTAAATACTATTTTGGTCTTTGTTTTCGTCCGCTTTGTGCAATTCGGTCTTTTTTTTTCATGTTTAATTTGGTCTCTATTTTGCTAAATTGTGTTCAATTTGGTCTTTTTCCTTGACGTCGTTTAAATTGATAATGGGACATTGTACATGATGACATTATTTGTGTTACGTGAATCATTTTTCATTATGTGGCCATGTAATGAATGTAATCATTGCCATGTTTATTATATGTTTAAATGAAATCAGGGATAAAAGGGGAAATAGGATTTGGGAGATAAACTAGTATGGGTTTTGTCATGGCATGAAAAGTGATTATGTTTGTTGCTTGAATGTTCGTCTGGTATGTCTGGTTGTCAATCTTCTTCCTAATGTTGTTATAGTTGGGGCAAAGAATTTGTCGTTCCTCACATGGTGGTGGTTCAAAGGGAATGAGATTAATCCCCGTTTGCAATTGTTGGAGATGCCAGTGCTAAAAGAATGTTGGTAGGCAATTTTGGAGTTGTTCTGAATACAATGTTAGATTAATATAGCACATGTATTTTATTGTAATAGAAAGATTTATAGGTAATAGACATTGTCTATGTTATTATGGTCTTGAATAATAGATTGGTTCGTCTGATGTGTTGCTGTAACTATTTCAAATGGTTGTGTGAAGAAAATGATGATGAGAAGGATGCCATCATTGCTAAGCAAAGGAGAAAGATTTATGATGTGGAGAAATCACTGAGAGTTTACAAAAAAAAGGATCCAATTGTTAGTAGGAGTGGTTTAAATTGTTGGTGCAATGAACATTGTAATGATTTGTATGTGTCTACGTTGATGTGTTAAGGTTGCGTTATGTAGGGTGGTTGGTTGAAGTATAGTTTATAATGTGTACCAAGGAATGACTAAATGAAAATATGAGTTTTTATGTTTTATTCAATTTAGTTCCCATTTTATTTAAGTAATGTTCAATTTATTCCTCATCACCCCTGATCCACTTTGTCACCCCTTGAACCTCCACTTCGTCACCCCTTGAACCTCTACTTTGTCGCCCTTATCACCCTTTTTGTCAACTTCTAGAACACAACCAACATGACTATTATCTCCACCTCTAAAGGTCCATGACAGTAGCCAACTACTTCATTTAAATAATGCCATTACAAAACCCATACCATTTTATCTCCTATACCCTATTTCCTCTTTTATCCCCAATTTCATTTCAAAATACAATAAACATTGCAACGCATTACATGGCCACATAATAAAAATGATCCATGTAACACAAACAATGCCACCTTGTACAGTGTCCCTTATCAATTTAAACGATGTCAAGGAAAATGACTAAATTGAAATAATTTAGCAAAATAAGGACCAAATTGAACATGTAAAAAAAGGACCAAATTGAACAAACTGAACCAAAATAGAGACCAAAATAGCATTCAAACTTGCATATTATTATCACATGAATAAATTAAAAATTAGGTATAGACCAACCAAATGAAAATTGATTAGATGTAAATTGATAAAGTGATAGGATACGATTTGAGCCCTAATATAACGTAGCCCCCCAACCTCAAACTCTTGAGTCCAAAGGCTAGACATAAAATTTGTTTCCAACCTTTTTACTCTATGGTAATATAAGTTTAAGGTTTAAGATGGACTTTCAATGATCCCTTGGAAAAATAAGTATATTAGCCAAAATCAAACAGTAATAGGTGCTTACTTGTTATGATTATTTCTTGTCAATTGCTTCTGCTTCAAGTGTGTTAAGATTGATTGGACTAGTTGGATTAGTATGATCATCTCATATCGATTTCGATCAATGATAAAGATCATGACCGGACAATATTGATTGACTTGTGTTGAAATAGATCATGACTGGATGATATTGATCGTTTTGGGTCGATTTTGATCAACAATAAACATCGTGATCAGACAATATTGATATTCTTGTTTCAAGTTTGATCAACAATAGAGACCATGATTGAATGATATTAATTGCCACGTGTCTATTTTGACCAATGATAAACATCGAGATTTGACGATATTAATCACCAATGTCGATTTCAATCAATGATTGAGATCGTGATTGGACGATATTAATCGCCTCTTGTGGATTTCTTCTACTTTGATCAACAATGAAGATTGTGATCGAAAGATTAGGATCGCCTCTTAGAAAACTTTGGGAATACATCAAATATGTAACTTAAATTCCTCACTAAAAACCTTTCTCCAAAATTTTGTAAGGAAAAGAATACACACATGGATAAAAACACAATTTAATAAACTATACTAAAAATGAAAATTAATAATATTCCATATTAAAGGTTCTTGGGATGGATCTTTCATCAAGCAACTATAATCGATAAGTCTTGATTCCCAAAACTCTAAGTACTAAATAAGAACTTGTCCATCTTTTTGATAACTTGTTGAATCATCAAATTTGCTTCATCTCCTTCTTCTTGTGATTGCCCTTCTAGTTGCTTTCATTCCTTAAGATAATACCTTCCAATAAAAAAAATACATAAAAATATAAAAAATAAGTGTGGCACAAGAATAATTTTATGTGCCCCATGGTGTGTATCAAAATGTTCTAGCCAAGAAATATAGAAACCTCTAAACATTAAGTGTGTTCTCCATTTTCTTTTTTTTTTGTCACCCTTATTTAATGAATATTTTCTCTTAATTATCTATATTCATTGTATTTATTATTAAAAATATTATTTTAGTATCATTAAGAGTAATTTAAATGATTTAATGTCGATATCATAATATGGTCATTAAATGTATATCAGTGTCACATGAATAAAGTATTGATCAGGTATAGACTGATCAGATTAACATTAATTAATAAAGACTAATTAGGTGAATAGGATTGGAGTTGAGCCATAACACTACAATAAGAAAATCAATTATGTAAAAAAATATTCAAAGAAGAAATAAGTGAATTTCACATACTAATTAAATAAAAAGAATTTTGCATATTATGAACATTACTATAGGAAGATCGTTTTCAATTTCATATCATACTAAGTTAGTTTGAGACATATTGAAATATACCCAACTATATAGGTTGGATTGATCTTATGTCGAACAAATCCTTAGTCTTGAATCAAGTGGGTGAAAAGACTAATTTTTTGATTATACAATTACACAGGTTAGACAAATTCATTTGATTATACTATTCATACTACTCCTTCTAACTATATATGTCAAATTATTGTTGATAATACAAAATAGTTTGTGTTTTCAAAAAGGAGCAATTGGTTCCTCTTTCTTCACATTACGTTCTTTTAGCCATCAACCTGTGCTCTGTAAGACCCGTAGGATTTAATTAATTAAAAAAATAATTAATTAATAAATTACGGGTGGGGAAATAATTATGACATTAAATTATGGTTGGTATGACGTGGAAGAGTGCTAGCTCATATGGTTGAGAGTACTTTAATTGTGTTGGAGGACTTGGGATCAAGTCCTATGTATGTTAACTTTTGTTATTGTTTTATTATTTAAATCTGTGAAGTCATGCTATGGAATGATATGATAATTGAATTATGAGTGTTAGCATGAAATATGAATTGGCATGATGGTTTGATATTGGTTTGGCAATTGCATGGGTATGGGTTCAAGTCTTAGGAAACTCAAATTAAACTTTATTTTTCTTTTGCTAATGTTAACTTTGGAAGGAATTGGAAGGGGTAAAAGAAACCTACTGGAACAAGGGTGGTTGTAATCACCATTCATAATGAGAAATGAATGGTCATTAAAAGATAATAAGGTGCATTTTCGTTTTTGATTCTTAGGTTAGCCTAAAGCACTAGTTTAAAAGGCAAGAGTGAGGGTTTAGGCAAGGTTTTGCAAGGCTGAACATAGACCTAGAAAACAGAGACGAAAAGTGACTGTGAGGGGACTGGCGTGAGTGAATTTTGAGGCTAGGTTGAGGAAATTCAAGAGTGGCCATTGGTGACCAAAGAAAAGAGCTTGAGGATTTCAAGTGTAGCAAAGGAGATCAGGTTGGGGGAGTTGGACTCCGTTTACTTTATTGTTTTATTAAATTCCATGAACTATATGATGATATGAATGCATGATTCTTGTTCTGATTCTGAAATTCTGATTTCTGGAAATTTTCCAGAAACCGCCTGGCGGGCTATTCATAGCCGCCAGGTAGTTCATGCCAATTGTGTGTGTTTGGGGTGTTTCTGGGGGTAGCGCCTGGCGGTGGAACCCTGTATCGCCAGGCGGCATAATTGGATGATTAGATTCTGGGCTTATTTTTATGATCTGCCTAGCGGTGATGAATTTCCGCCAGGCGACGCGAGTCTGTCGACTCAATTTTTCTAGTTCTGTGCTTTCTGGGAGAATTCTAATCGGGGACAAATGTGGGGATTGGTAGTTATAAGATAATTGAGGTGGTGTTTTGTTTGATTTTTGGCTTGAATGATCTGTATAAGTAATGGAACAGTGTTAGGGTTGGAGGTAAAGGAGACCTTGCTATTAAACCAGTTGATGTTGAAATCGTAAGGGAGAAAGTGGTATAAATTGAGGGGAGGATTACACATGGGTTTATATGCGAGTGAGTGGGAGTGTGAATTAAGAGAAGATTTAACAGGAAACGCAGCAAGAGAATGGGGAATGTGATAGGCCGTGACAGAACCTGGATTTTTCCAGGTCTGGTGTACCGTCTGGCGGACTAAAGGATACCGCCAGGCAACAGCGAGGAAATCAAAGGCTTGTAGGAAAGTTTGGAGTGCGTTTGATTCGGGTTAGATGCGATGATAATCTGGTCATGAAATAATAAAGGGTAATTCAATAAAAATGTTTCTCTTGGATATATTTTGAGTGGGATAACAAGTCATGAAGGATAAAGAATGGAGAATCCTGAGTGGGTCGTGAGGTTGGAAAATAGGCTTTAAATAGTAATGAAGTATAAGGCACAACTAAAGTTGGATGGGTATGAACCTGAGCCAGTCCGAGTATAGGATAATTGATTGAGATGGTTAATCACATGTCAATAGGACCAATGGTATATTTATTAGGTATAAATTTTCTGTTTTGTGTGGGTAGGAGTGGGTTAACTATGATGATGATAGGTAATATTTACCTTAGTATTAAACTTAGGGGTGGAGTAAGGGATGGAGAGGTCCGTGAAAGGGAATGAAGGATCATTAGAGGTACTAAAAATATGTTAAACCAGAAACAAGCTGTTTTGGTATAGCGCCTGGCGAGAGAGAACGACTCCGCCAGGCGATAGAGGGGGAAACCAGAGAGAACTTGATAGCGCAGCGCCTGGCGGTCGGTCTGTGGCGCCAGGCGATATAGGTGCAATAGTGAGCCACTACTACGTAGGCGCCTGGCGATGAGAGTAATACCGCCAGGCGGTACCTGCAGTGAGGAGAATTTTTGAGGCGTTGTGTGCCTAGCGGTCTGGGAGCTGGCAGCACCCAGCGGCACGTGTTCCACGCTAGGCGATTTGTACTGCTACAGCTTGGAATTGCAGTTTTGTACTTGTGATCTACAACGTGACTAGTGGTGCTTTAAAGGTGGGATTGCTGGTGTTCCTTGAGTTGTGGCTCGGAACGTATCCCTTGAGTTGTGCCTCGGGATAGGGGTTAAGCACGTGGTATTCCTTGAGTTGTGGCTCGGAATAGCATCTCTTGAGTTGTGGCTCGGGATGGCGGATGAACACGAGGAACCCTTGAGTTGTGGCTCGGGTTGGCGAGTGTTGCTGGTGTGAGTGTGCTGGTTGTGGCCAGTACGGATGGGTCCAGTTAGATTGCCCTCCTCAGTTGTTGACTGGCAAGTTTGGTAGTCTTGGGACGATACGGACTATGTTCGTATATGGGCACTCTATCTGCCGTTACGGTGTATGATCCGTAGCATGTTTTCCGCACGTGCTCTATCGGTTGTGGCCGATAGGTATGGCAGCAAGTCACCTTGAAGTAATTCATTAGACGATATAGAACACGAATAATCTGATTGGGGGACAGATGGTAGGAATTAAAAAATGGAACAATGTGAGATGTTAAAGTTATGTATAGTTACATGTGGTTATATGCTTATATATCTGTAAGCTTTATGTATATGTTTTATCTGTTAAGCTCACCCTATTTGCGTGTGTTTGGCGATGATCGTGTACGCGGTACACGGGAGCAGATGTTGTGGATGCAGGTGGCTCAGGTGAAGCTTAGCTACGGAGAGGAGATATCCGGGGCATTTTATATACTTGTATTTTCTATTTTTGTAAACGAAATGTAAACTCATTTGAGATTTTTATTATGGATTATGACATTTGGCACATGTTAAAGTTCAGTTTCTATTATATATCTATATGAAAGTTTCACTTTTCCCGCGTTTGGAAAAGGGAGGTATTATTAAATGCTTTGTTATTTATTTATTTTCTTTATTTTATTATAAACTCATAATATCCTGACGGGATGTTACATTTGGTATCAGAGCAATGGTTTCCAAAAATGATTTTTGGGGTGTATAGGGAGTGAGCTTACCGTGTTACGCTTGCGTGACTAATTGCTTGTGTTGTTATTTTATTTTGGATATGAAATCCTAATTTAAGTTGTGTGTGTGAACAGCTGTAATATGTGGCGCGCGCAAGCTATGGGTAACAGAAGGAGAAGGAACACCGTTGGAGCTGATGACATAGCTCAGGCGATACATCTCATGGTGGACGCGATGCAGCCCATATCAGCGCCACCCAGAGCTATAGTGGCACCTACCAGGCCGGTAACTATGGAGGATTTCATGAAGCATAGGCCGACCAAGTTCTCTAGCAAGGCATCTCCTGATGAGGCAGATGCCTAGATGAGGGAGTGCGAGAAGATCTGCGAGGTGTTGGAATGCACAGATGCTCAAAGGTTACTGTTTATCACCTTTCTTCTAGTGGCAGATGCAGAGTATTGGTGGCAGGGGATGCAACGGCTGATGCAGACCCGTGGGGAGGAGGTGACCTGGGATACCTTCTGATGTAGGATTATCTTGTTCCTTTTAGAAGATTAATGAATATGGTGATGATTGATTAAGAAAACCAAGAAAATCCCCACTGGACATTAAGATAGCAAGCTATCTAGATGTGAAGGTTCCTTTCCAAGGTTCTAGAGAGGAGGAGGATGGATTGATAGAGAGTAAGAAACCAAAAGGAAAAACATATAATAGAAAAAATATAAACCAAGAAGAGTAAAGAAACATAAAATGAAAAGCAAGGGAAAGGGGAGGAATGGAGGATTCACGCCACTGCAAGGCTAGGCTAGAAGAAGCCATGGCAACCTTGAAGATGAGTGGTGTATGCCGCCACTTGCCAAGGCAAGATAAGGCTTGAAAGAACTCCACTCCCTAAGGAGGAATACTCTCACAAAAGGTTGAA
>Ga0214543_1006199_pt1 | contig 21460 bp, 9 predicted proteins | sample CNSS2metaG_FD_160094 | JGI IMG/M metagenome (GOLD analysis project Ga0214543, IMG submission 160094) | Root nodule microbial communities from cowpea collected in UCLA plant growth center, Los Angeles, California, USA - CNSS2 | ecosystem: Host-associated > Plants > Roots > Nodule | place: USA... | reverse complement strand
TGATCTTTATGCATGTTAGACTGTGTGATGGAATTGAGTGCGAATTTTATGTGAATGGGAATATGTTGGAGTTAGGATTTCAAGGGAAATCCTAAGGAATATGTTTTTAGTGAATGTAAGGGCATGAGGACTCAGATTGGTGGCATCCTGACGCTCCTAGTAACCACTATGACTCAAATAGAGTATGATGGATTACGTCAGGAGGAGTAGCAGGAGGTCCTGGTCTATGAATCCGATCCGTCATAGAGGTGATGGGATTTACCTTGGGAGTGGTTGGGTGAATACCCCTTGTGCCTAAAACTCTACAGAGTTTGGGAACCATCTCAAGTGCAAGTCACCAAGAGCTCCAATGCCACTTACGTAATCTGAATATCGAGTCTAGAAGGGTGTGTGGTGTATGGTTGGGATTGATTGAATGATTTTGATAAATTGCGTGATAAATCCTATTTTCTGCCTAAGTGTAACAATTGCATGAATTACTCTTGGTTTAAGTTAGCTTACCCTTCTTGTATGTCGTGTGTTCCTTGTGTCTTCTGTTTTTGCAATGATCGTCCATATTGAATGGCGTGAGCAGATATAGGTGCAGGTGAGGATACACCCTTCCGGGATTGGAGATGATTATGCTAGACGTATTAGTAGTAGATGTACCCTTTACTTTTGCTTAACTGATCGGATGTTTTGTAACCCTTTAGTTGTGTATGGGTGGTATGTATTAATCAGTATAATTATGGTTATTTTGAGGATGACTGTATTATATATTTACTGGCCTACGTCATCGCCTACTTCTGAATTATTAAAATTTAAATGTTTTGTTTAATAGTTTAAAAACTATGAAAACGGGATGTTACATTATTGACTAATTTAAATACTAATTTATAATATAAACTATTTTAGTTACCAATTTAGAAAGCAATTATAATTTTTTCTTTAAAATAGAAACTATTTTAGTTACCACTAATATTTAAATTGTTCACTTTCACTACAAGAAACTGTCCATTAACTACCAATTTTAGTGACCAAAAGTTGTTAGTCACTGTAATGATCAATCTAGATACCAATTTACAAAATAAAAAATTATTGATTACTAAAATAATATTGTGAATAAAAAATTATAACTGGTCACTAAATTGATCACTAATTTATTATAGACTAATTTAAAAATCAATTTCTTTGGTAATAAAACTTTAATGACTAATATTTAGTGACCAATTTTCATTGGTAACTAAATTTTAAAAACAAATTTAGAGAACAATTATAATTTTGTATCTTATTTGACTATTTTAATAACCCATACTAATTATAAAGCTTTGCTAACTAAATCAAAATTATTAAAACTTACTAATAATAAAATTTTATTGATAAAATGTTTATCGTAAATTAAATTAAAAGAACATAAAATTTCGTTAATAATTATCTATGGTCTAAGATTTCATTAGTATATTAAACGTATTTTAATCATTAATAAATTTTATTAATAAATATCATGATTTTATTTATTTTTTCTTATTATCCTTTTTATTTTTTATTTTTTTTCATTGGTGACTCTTATTCCTTCTTCTCCTTTGTCTTCGTCACCTTGACTGTTGCCGCCACCTTGTCTTCCTTTCCTCCTTCTTATTATCTTTTTTTTTCCTTCTTCTCTTGTATGTAATAGTCTCCATGGCTCCATTGCTTTCATTTGAATCAAGAGAAAACAATCAAAACATCACTTAGAATATATAATATCTTTTAAGAAAATAAACAAACACCCTTTATAATGCATAGACCCGTACATCTATTAAAAATAAATTTCTTAATAGAAACTTTCTTTTATTAAATACTAAATAATAAAATCATACATTGCAGTCACGTGATTAAATGTCTTTAAGGTATTCTTTTATTAATCGAGTCAGTATTGTTACTCTCGCTAAATTTTGTCTTTTTTCAAGCCTTATGTTTCAAGAAAATTGGGGTGACACCAACTTGTGACCATATAAACGCCATAGTTTCTGGCTTATGGTAGCAACACACAGGGTTGCAATTTACACAGACTCTTCAAACTACTCTCCTTTACTTCTTTCCTTCCCAATCATAATCATCACAGCACAATACCAGATAAGATTTTGTAACCAAAATCCGACACCATGGATTTACTCCTGCAACTGAAAACCGTACTCCAACCGTTCCACACGACGATCTTGTTCATAATCCCGGTGACGTTAGTGCTGTGGTGTTTACTGTCTCGAATCCGCAGAAAAACGGCGCCGTATCCCCCGGGGCCTAAAGGCCTTCCCATCATAGGGAACATGAACATGATGGACCAGCTCACACACAGAGGCCTGGCCAAACTCGCCAAGCAATACGGCGGCGTTTTGCACCTCCGAATAGGGTTCCTCCCCATGGTTGCCATTTCAAACGCGGAAGCGGCGCGTGAAGTGCTCCAAGTCCAGGACAATATATTCTCCAACCGCCCTGCCACCATAGCCATCAGGTACCTAACCTACGACCGCGCCGACATGGCTTTCGCTCACTACGGTCCCTTCTGGCGCCAGATGCGCAAAATCTGCGTCATGAAACTCTTCAGCCGCAAGCGCGCCGAGTCCTGGAACTCCGTCAGAGACGAAGTCGACACCATCGTCCGCACCGTTGCGGCGAACGTGGGCAACCCCGTTAATGTGGGGGAACTGGTGTTTAACCTCACGAAAAACATCATCTACCGCGCCGCTTTCGGGTCCAGTTCCCGACAGGGACAGGACAAGTTCATTTCAATTCTTCAGGAGTTTTCCAAGTTGTTTGGGGCCTTCAATATTGCGGACTTTGTGCCTTGTCTCGGGTGGGTTGATCCTCAGGGTCTGAACTTGAGACTCGTCCAGGCACGCGCCGCCTTGGATAGCTTCATTGATAACATCATTGAGGAGCACGTGGAGAAGAAGAGGAGCGGCAAGTGCTGTGAGGATGAAAGTGACATGGTTGATGAGTTGCTGAATTTTTACAGCCAAAACCAAAACCCCAGTTTCAGTAATGAATCAAACGACTTGCATAACTCCATCACACTCACCAAAGACAACATCAAAGCCATCATCATGGTACTTTTAACTCTTCTATTATACTTATATATAATAATTCCAATCATTTCTAAAACTTCTCTTATTAACGGGTATCCTCCTGCAATTTCTTTTAAATTTTCTTTCTGTCTATAACTATTATTTATTTGAGGAACAGTATTATTATTTCAACGGTATTATTTGGGAAACAGTATTCAAAGATAGGTTTATAGCGGGGCATTCATCCGTTTAAATTCAAGTTATTATATATATATATATATATATATATATATATATATATATATATATATATATATATATATATATATATATATTTTTTAAACATTTTTCACGGATGAAAAAAATGATTTTCAAATGGAGTGAGTATTGGTCATTTTTTTTAAGCCTGTATTTAGTTGTAGAGAAATGCTGTCTTTCTAATTTTAATTATTTGTCTCTGAAAAAGATGATAAACAATTAAATCTTTTCTCTTTGTTAAAAACAGTTTAGCGAAAAATTTAAAAAACCATTTTGCTAAAAATGTTTTCCGGAACTATAGTTCCTTAAATAATGAACTAAATACGAAAAATATCCGTGTTCTATTTTATATTTTTAAAATTGTGAAAACTTTATATTTTTTTTAGCAAACGCTGCCTTGTATACACGAAAAGTTTTTGTGATAGAATAAACTAAATATGAAAAATATTCATTTTCTGCTTCATATTTTTAAATTTCTGAAAATTTATGTATTTTTAAAAATTAGTTTTTATGAACATTTTATTAATAAAGTTGACAAAATTATTAAATACAATAATTTTTTATAAAAATTAAGTAATAAAATATTAAAAAATATTTATCAAAAGTTGATTGTTTGTATTGTCGAACCAAATCTTTTAAAGGATAATGATACTGTAATTTGTATTTTTTTATTTTCTGACGTAATTTAAGGTTACGGGAATGGAAGATGAAAATAAAAAATTGAGATATTTTTTTGAAAGTATCATTTCCCATATATACTTTTTTTAGGAAAGGCGGCCTTGTACACACGAAAAGTTTTTGTGATAAATAATAATCATTAAATAAGATTTGTACTTATTGTACTTTACTGAGAATCAGAATCTATCACCTGTTCCTAATTTTAGCTTTCAGTCTATAACAAAAAGATTAATAAGTTGAAAGTGCATGCATAATTTTCAAAAGAATAGCACGTCCATGGCCTCCAGCATTTCAATTTCAAGTTTTCAACCCAAAATGGAAAACAAAAAAATTGATAACAATGGAAAAACATGCAGGACGTGATGTTCGGAGGGACCGAAACGGTGGCATCAGGAATTGAGTGGGCAATGGCGGAGCTAATGAGAAGCCCAGAAGACCTACGGCGCGTGCACCAAGAACTAGCCGACGTAGTGGGCCTGGACCGGCGCGTGGAGGAATCGGACCTCGAAAAGCTCGTCTTTCTGAAATGCGCGGTGAAGGAGACGCTGCGGTTGCACCCGCCGATTCCGCTTCTCCTCCACGAGACGGCGGAGGAAGCGGTGGTTTGCGGGTACCACGTGCCGAAGGGTTCGCGCGTGATGATAAACGCGTGGGCCATTGGAAGGAACGGGGACTCGTGGGAGGAGCCGGAAGCGTTCAAGCCGTCGCGGTTTCTGGATCCGACCGTGCCGGATTTCAAAGGGAGCAACTTTGAGTTCATTCCGTTCGGGTCGGGTCGGAGATCCTGTCCCGGAATGCAACTGGGGCTTTACGCGCTGGAAGTGGCCGTGGCGCACTTGCTTCACTGCTTCACGTGGGAATTACCCGATGGGATGAAACCCAGCGAGTTGGACATGAGTGACGTGTTCGGACTCACCGCGCCGATGGCGAGTCGACTCGTGGCGATTCCATCCAAACGTGTGTTATGTCCTTTATAATGTTTTGTTTTGCAAAGAAGAAGAAAAAGTAGCGAAAGTGTAACATCAAATGAATATTATAAAAACAATGGTGGTGAAGTGTTTGGGGACTTTTATTTGTTTTATTGAATGTTTTTATTCCCCGAGTATAGGTGGAGGAATGTTTGGGGGATATTATTACATTTCGTGACAGTGTGGATTAATGTAAAGTAGAATTGAGGATCTACGTGCCAAAACGTCATTGTTGCTGATTCAATCAGTTATTGATTGTTTATTGATACATGTGTTGGTTGGATGATTATATCTGTATGGAGATTAATATATGTATCATTTGGTATGTTTTTGGAACATGATTAGAAGTTTTTAACTTTTGAATTTAAATTGTTGTAAAGCTTGATATTACTTAAAGTGAGTTATCACTTAAATGACGATCAAATTTATATAATGATTACACTCACGTTTTATCTTAAGCAAAGTGCTATTTGATAATTTAGATAGATTGAATACAGAATTTAGTAAATATACATGTTGAAGCTTTTGACTTTGAATTTAAACTCCTCTCAAGCTTGATATTACCTCAAAGTGTGAGTTATCATTTAAATGATGTTCAAACTTAATGACTACACTGATATTTTACCTTAAGCAAAGTGTTGATGATGTGGATGAAGTTCTAGATTCTTGAATACTCTTGTATCACATGGAGGTGTTTAAGAAATGAGGTGTCAGTAACTTCATAATTGTGGAATATTGACTCTTGAGTTATGTGGAAGTTGGAACTACTGGGAGGAGTATGAACAAATGTAACTAATTTTGTATTTTATTATGTATGTTAATGATCAAGTTTATATATAGGGTTAAATATGTTTTTAGTCTCTTAACTTTGACGAAAAAAAGAAATTTGTTCCTATCCAAAATTTTGATACATTTTTTTTCTAAACTTTAAAAATAAATAGATATAACCCTTTTAACCTAATTAAGTTAAATTCTTTTGACGTGTCAAACACACCTCTCAGCTGACATTGAAGTGAGAACGTGTCAAATGATGTAAATAACTCAAATGCTAGCATGATATGTGTTTGACGTATTAAAAAATTTTATGTAACTGGGTTAAAAAGACTATATAGATTCATTTTTAAAATTTTAAAACTAAAACATATAAAAGTTTAAGACATGAAAACGAATTTCAATTTTACGTAAAATTTATGAACTAAAAACATACTTTATATATATATATATATATATATATATATATATATATATATATATATATATTTTTTTTCACTCACTTAAAGTATCTTTGGATTACAAATACTGTGTAGTGAATGCATCTTCAAATAAGATTATTTTTAAAAAGATTTAATTACTTTTTTTGTCCCTTATTTTAGGAAATTTAATAAAAAAATCACATTACATCAAATTTTTAAAAATCATGACCAAATTTTAAACTAAAAAAGATTGAATGACCAACTTGATATTTTTAAACAAAAACAAAGACCAAAATAATAATTAAACCTTTTAAAAACTGTTGATTATTTTGAAAATATAGTTACTGATTAAACTTTAATTTTAATACAATTATTCTTTATGATAAATATAACTATATAGTTTGTATTAGAAGTTAATAAATAGTTTACTTCTACTTAGCAGAAGGAAGTAATAATTGTTGCAATATCAATCAATGGTTACTCTTCGTTTACAGACTTTATTTAATCAAACGTTAAAATATTTTGTTTTTTATCTTCTTCAAATTTGGTGTGAATTGTATATTATAAAAACGTCATTTCAGTCTACCGTCACTTAAATTTAAGTAATTTTATCGTGTTAAATTGAGTGATAATATTTTTGGCATCTAATGAAAGAAATATACGTACTTAATAACTAAAAATATAAAAAAATTATTTTCTTAACTATGTATACGTATTATTATACTATTAAAGCAAGTTATTAAAGGAAGTATGAGTGATTAAAAGAAGTAGAAAATGTTAATTTTAATTAGTATGGCACTTTGAAGTTATAGAAATGACGAAAGGTGAAGTTGTTGTGATTACGTAATTTACTTATAGATTTGGATGAAGAAGTTGGAGAGGTGCATAACACAATTGGTGGTTAATTAATTGAGATGACATAAGGAGGAAACTTAGAGGAGAGGAAAATAAAGGGGTTTAGGTCAGATTTCAAAATTAATATTTGAAGGCAGTTGAAAAGTAACACTATTGTGGGTCCTCTTTATTCTCTCATGCTGGAGACTCACGTTAAGGAATTTACCACACTACACAAATTTTATTCTTTTATTTATTTATTTATTTCAAGTATATATACCAAAATGATATTTAATTTATCATCAGTTAAGTTGGATTTAATTCTCTTATACTTACAAGTTAAACGAGTTTAAATAAGATTAAAAGTGAGTTGACTTAGAACCTACCAACAACAATCATTTATTAATTTTTTATCATCTTCTTACAAGTTTTTAGTATAATTATTTATTATTTCTAATTATGTAGGTTAATAATTTGATTTTTTTAAATACTAAAATAATGTCCAATAATGTTTAAATACTAGAATGATATTCAATAATGTTTAAATAGTTAAGATGTTTAATTTGTTTGTTTATCGAAGTTATGTAAGTTAACATTTTAACTTTCAACTACTATCTATAATAAGTAAAATAGGTGAACACTTTAGTTGTCCTGTTATAAAATAATGGTATAAAATAATAAGTTGAGTAAATCCATTTTGATCGTATTTTAATAAATATATAAAATGAATTGGAAGAACTAAACATCTTTAAGTAGGTCAACCCACCAACCCATAGCAGGTCAAACTAGGTTGCAGAATTTTTGCTTTAGCAAAAAGGAAGTCAAATTGAGCTAAATTATTTTTAGATAATTCTGTAGTAAGTGAATCTGTGTGATATTGACTCATTTTGACATCACGTTAAGAAAATGACAATTATAAATATATTTTTGTTTAAGTATTTTTAACTAGTGTTTAACCCATCCTATAATCAGATATTTGATTATAACATACTTATAGGTATTTCTTATTTTATTTGAATAATTTGTAAAATTGAATGAGAAATTTTTATTTAAACTATCTTTTTTATTTTATTTTAAAATGCAAAATATAAAAGTATTCAATTATTTTACAACTATATTATTACTACAAATAAATTTTATAAAAACATCTCCATAATTAAATTAAATATAAAAAAGAAAAGAAATTATTGGAATCAAATATTATCATATAAAGGTTACATAAATTTTCTTGTGATATGAATTAGGCGAGTCAACTATAATCAAGTCAAATTGTGATTATAGTTGTATACGGTGTTGTGGAAAATAGGAACTACCTTTAGTGTGATAATGAAAAAATAATAATTCCTAGGATTGTATGGACTATATGTTTTACGTGTCTTGGTATTTGTATTAGTAGGCAAAGGAAATAAATATTGTTATAACTTTCATTTTATGAAGTTAAACCCTTGCAAGGAACTCTTATTAATATTCTCTCGATAAGAATTAATCCTCAATTTTCATTTGTTTGTAGTTAGAAAAAACATCAACAAAATATTTGAAGTTCTTGTGACAACACATTGGCTTATAACATTACGTATACAACTATGCCTAAAAACCGATTGTAAAATATCCCCAAATTGAAAGCAAATTAGAGATCTCCTTACAGGAGTCATTTACGAATAGAAGCATTATTTCAATCTAACTTTTATACATTTAGGTCCAATCTAAATACGTGGAACCTATACTAAAGTAATATTTTTATTCATAAACAACTTTGAAGATGCTATAAGAACATGCATTTAAATTCTTCCGCTTAAGCATTTATAATCCAAGATGCTTGTGTTGTATTGATACCACAGCCACGCACAAAATGCACAAAATGCACAAATATCCCCAAAGGCATGGCAAATAAATAAACAGAAAGAATATGGAATGGGGCTTAAAAAACAGGCCCAATTCGTTCCTACTTGGAGCTAGGTCCTTTCTGCTCCACTAGTACCGACCAAAGAAAAATAATGGAAAAAAAAAAGGTTGAACCAGAATTGTAATGCAACTGTTTCTGAGAGAAGACAGATCTTCAAAGCAGCTAGGTACCTTGATTCTTTTCCACCTCTTTTTTAATCTCATAGGAATACAATTCGTTTACATCAAAATACGTAATACTGCAAGACCAACGGCAGAGATCGAAACCAGTGTTCCTATGCAGTATTTTATGACATCATACTTGGCTGCTTCTAGCTGTGCTCTTAAAGAATGGATCTCCTGCATATAAATTAGAGCAAAGGGTTTTCAGAATGCAAATTGCTAAATTGGCTTTGGTTGAAAATGGCAACCTCTGAATGTCACATAATTGCTTACTCTATCAAGTTTGTTTGTCAGGTTGTTAGTTTCAGCATTCTGGTTAGACAATTCCTCCCTTATTCTCCTGCATTTTCAGTGACTCGTCAGGAGTAATAGGAATTTCAATCTAATAAAAGTTCTGTAATCTTTAACAATCACCAATTTATTCTGAACTCTTACCCCCTTTCAAGGTTCAAATCTAATCGCTGCCCAGCAGTGACTTTATCAATCTCATACCTGCATCGCAAAACTTGTGCTTGTACCATAAAATCGTAACAAAACAAAAGACGACAATAGTTTGATCATGGCCAGTTGCTAAAAGTGATAAAAACCATACCTCAACTCACTACGCATCTTCTCTATATCATTCCTAAGCTTCTCTGTCTCATGTTGTAAAAGAGAGAAATGGTGTCCCTGAATTACAAGTTTTTCAGCATATTATAGCATCAGTCAAACAAAACCAATCTCATCAGCATCAATCAATGTAACATACAATTTGAGGTAAATAAAGTTACAAGGATAAAGAAAACGTGAAATTTTTAAGACCTAGGAAAAAAGGTTTCTAATATAAAATTAATGCACTCCCAGCATAAATGTCTCAACAAAATGCAACAGAAACAATCATAAATGTTTTGCATGTAATTTGCCAGCACATGAATTATGATGCAACCATTTCAATTATTCCCCTAAAAATTATGGTCAAATGGAGAACCAAAAGACATTCTCCACATATCTATTGAGTATTAGCAGTATCGACAATTTACGGAGCATGAGTTGGACCTTTCCATTTGGAAAAAAAACTAAGGGCCATTAGTTTTTTCGTTTTCACTTTCAATCACAAAAATGCCACATTTGCATTTGAAAGCAATGTTCTCATGTTTCCTATCCTCTAAACGAATATTTGGTAACAAGAAACAAATTTAAAATAAGGTAGAGATTTTGTAATTAAAAGTGAAAACAATAAATGAAAAAGATAATTATTTCTCAACCAAACATTTTAGAAATTAACCTTATGGTTTCCCATTAATAAATGAGATAAAACTGGAGGAGGATGACAATCATTATCCTATCACCGTTGTCAAACTCTCATGTTAACTCAAAACTCTTAGAAATTTATGATTCTAAGTAGGAAAAATGAATTAAATCGCTATCAGATTTACTCGGATAAGTTCATATAAACTTAAATTCTTGAATCAAGAAACAAGTAAATGATTTCAAAATCAAATGCAATTTTTGCACGATATTGACTCCAAAGTGACAGTGCTCTATATAGCTCATGCATTGTTTTTGAAGCCAACATAAATATAACATTTTCCGAGGGCCCAAATGATTTGAAGAAATTAACTCTTTTGAAATGTTTTCACTTAAAGAATATATGTTTTGTGAATCTGTGGATGATGTGATTATTTATGTAGTTTGATATTATGTAGTAGCTATTACTATCACAGACTATTGTAAGCTGGTAATTTGCTTTATAATGGAGTTGAAATTTTTAATTCTTGCATTGTTAAAAGGATTATGTTATAAATATGTCAATAGTAGAAGTTTTTATGTTATCTTTCAACCGCATGACTCAAGTCTTTAGAAGCTTTACCAGTTTAATACACTCTTAAGTTCGATAACCTTGCATCCTACCACAGCTAGAAAACCATGAATAATTTCAGAAACACAGAGCCCATTTAATTTAAAGATCTTCAAACATATAGGTTAACCGGACAAAGGGACTTCATAAGTTTATCTTAAACAATAAAACACTACAAAACAGATGTCGAAACTTAAAAAAATAACCATTTTAATAAACAATGGATAATTAGTATATCATCTTTCTTTTCTGTCTCTAAATTAAAATTTGTGTTTGCTTTTATTCCTTACATTTTGTAACAGGGTTTACAAACACCATGTTAGCAAGCTTCCCCACAGAAGGTTGAACATGTCGCTGACTGACCATCTTATGCGGCGAAGTTAATAACTACATAAATAATATCATTATGAAATGTGACAACATACTACCAGATCATAAGTTTCTATAAAATCCCAAAATCAAAGTGCTTCTAGAAATCCAACAATGAATCATTGACCATGATCACACCAATTGCAAGAGGGACTACTAAGAAGGTACATTATGCTTCAGATGCTAGACACAACTGAGAAGATCATCTACAAAGAAGAATAGAACGGAAAGAAGGGGAAGAAAAGAAAAGAAAGTGAACTGCTAGCCCAAAAGAAAAGAAGCACAGTGAAGAAAGTTTGTGATCAACTTAATCTTATATCTTCATTCTAACTACTTTCAGCTTCAGAGGACATGATCAAACAATGTCATAAGCATGTTTTATTGTTGCATTTGAAACAAAGTCAACAACGGCCACTTCTCAATCCTAATAATGGAGAAGCAGGATGCACATATTCACCAAGAAAGTTTGTGATCAACTTAATCTTATATCTTCATTCTAACTACTTTCAGCTTCAGAGGACATGATCAAACAATGTCATAAGCATGTTTTATTGTTGCATTTGAAACAAAGTCAACAACGGCCACTTCTCAATCCTAATAATGGAGAAGCAGGATGCACATATTCACCAAGATATTCTGGAGGATCCATGCTCGACGCTTTATAAATAAGCAAATGTGCAAGGTATTTCTCATCCTGAGTTATTATAATCCACGGAAGTCAAATTTATGGCAGTAAAATAGGATGCCGGCATGAATATAACCACCACACAAAATCCTTTCTTCAATCCTACCATGTTAACTACCAGTAGAACCAGGCCCTAAGACATCCACATGCACCAAAATCATAACCGTCAAAGTTTACACACAACATTCCACATATTTAAGAAATACCTGTGAGCTCTGCACCTCTGCTTTAAACTTGGACAGATTGGATTCTTGCATCATCTCGGTCTTAAAAAGAAAATTGACCAAAACAATATTAGTACCAACTGTATCGTTATAAAATTTATAAAACTGACAAGGGATAAAGTGAAGGCGAATTTTAAATCCACAAAAACAAAGATTATGGTCGGCACTAAAGGATCTTACTCTCTGCATTTCTCCTTTAGATACTAACGATTGAGACACATTTTCGAGACTGTCATTCAAAACTTCGGTTATGGCAGCGGTTATTGCCTCAGCTTGTTTCGAGGGCAATCCTTCCCCCTCTAGTTTTCTAACCTGTACGCAAAAAATCAAACAAGCAAATCAAGCCAATAAATTGAAGAACACAATTTGCAACATCGCAAATCATTCACCCTTGTTTAGGATCGCAAATAAAAGTGAAATCCAAACAAGGGAAACAAATGAGAGGAAAACTGTAAATTATTACCAGGGCTAAAGTGTCAACGAGAAACAAGTGTTTTCCGTTGGATTTCACCAATTGAGAAACATGCCTTGTCCCCGAAACAGGAAATGGATGGAATATTGCTCTTTCGAACGACGACGACACTTTGGATTTGGAAGCCCCAAAAGCTCCGATTCCAGATAACTGCCACATCCGCTTACGAACCGCGGCCATTTCCGATTCCACGAGCAAACCCCAAAAGCCGCACAACAATTTTCAACCTTGGCAGCAAGTTAACTACAAATCGAACAGTTAACGAAACCACAGATTTATATCGCACGAAGAGAAGTTCGTAAAAAACCACGTTTCTGGTCTCTCTCTCTCTTATCCTTTTTATTTTGAGTAATGAATGAAATGGGATGGGAATAGAAAGGGTGAGAAATAATATTAAAAAAGAGGAAAAGGTAAAGATTGATCGACCTGGGGAAGTGTAAAATGGACGGTTACCTCAACCAATGACCAATGGGAGGAGGAGGATGAGAGAGAAGCTGCTCCACGTCGTTAATCAGTGGTGGTGCTGTGATGAGTCATCAAATCGAAGAAACTAATACTAATGGTGTTCGTAAACAAAAGCAGTTGTTTTTCTCTTATCAAAGAGAACCAAAATAACGGAGCGAATGTCTTGGGGTTCACGACACCATCCTTCAAGTGCAAAAACGGTACGGGTTATGACAATCACAATTTCACGTTGTATTTTCGAATGTGGATTTTGATTTATCAGTTTCTAAAAAATAAATAATTGGAATTTCATATTATTAGAGTTTAGTGTATTGAATTTTAAGATCATTTTCTTAATCTTTCATGCTTTAGTTAATTGCGTATGCACCAAAAGTAATATGAACCACAATATCAGCTAATTTTATATCTTAATTTTTATTTGTCAGTAAAACCTTAGGCCTTTGTCGTATATTAAAAATAATACGAGATTTGGCTTCATTTTTAGGGAATTCCATGTAATGAAACTGCTATCAGAAACACCTTTCAGAAAACTTCACAAAGCTTTTGAATTTCATTATTTTATTGTATACATAATAATGACAACAAAAATTAAGTTTACAACCTGTTAAACTCTGTTAAGCCAATCTTAATGGGTTCCTTTTGTTATCCATTATTAAATCCTATTTTTCTCCTTTTAATTTTTAATTATAATGTGTCTTCATGCATTTCGTGCTGTTTTCTATAGTAACAAAGAGCATTGCCCTTTAATGCTATTAGGACCCGAATGAGATTATGCGATGAAGAATAACATTAATAGGTAAAGAAACCTCCATCCAATTAATAAATATACCGAATTTATTTATAAGAAAAAACAACATAAATACAATTTTTTACATTTGAAACTAAAAAAGTAGTACATCCTTATAGTATCGCTAATAAATTTGATGCATAACTTCTGAATAGTGTCATACTTAAATTTAAGTGTATGCAAGAAAAGCACCGTCATGAAAACTTCACCCTATATGCAAGAAATGCTGTTATATACAGGATAGTATGTTTCCAATTGAAGTTGGTCTAAGATCCTTGGGGTAGCCCACAGATAAGACGAATGGCCTTCAATCTGATCTGTCACATCGACCTGCAAACCAAGAACACTTATTAAAACATAAATATTCATAACTTTAGAATGCAACTTAGAAAACTAGTTTTGTACGTCATTTTGTATGAAGAAACATCTTACATTTTGGATCCCAGGAATATCGACAGGTTGGATTCCAGCTAATCCTTTCGTAAGTAGACTGCACAAATTTAAAAAATATATATAATGCTAAATAATTATTTTGATTTCTGTCTATTAAGATCAAACCTTTTACATTTTCCTAAAAGAATGGCAAGGCAAATAATCACAACAACTGCGAACTGTACTGGTTAGCCACACATAATAAGTAGAAAAATTATCGTGATACAGTTGTAACACCTCATCTCCAAAAGCATCGGTCCTAGTGCAATGAAATATCTAATCAACAAAACATATACTTTTATAATAAAATATTTTATATTTTTTTTATTTAGACAATATCCAACTAATATAATTTTAGTTTGGATACTCACAATTACAATTACAATTATATATTTATCATGTTATAAGAGTTTGTATACATTTTTAAATATATATCTATCTCCTTATACGTTATAGGCAGGCAATGACACACCCGACATAATCATATACAAGAAACGCAGTTATCTGCTCATACTTACCAACTCCCACTTCACGTATAAAAATACAAACCAAAAAATTTACCGATGAGCAATGTAGTGTGAAACTTCTCACGTAAAAACAAAATTATGCAATTTCATGCTATGGGCTTCTTTTATCAAGTTTATAGGTCCTGAGGTCATGGTAGTGCGAGTCAACTTGAAATACATAACTTTACGAATATTTTGCAATTATACTTCAAGATACCTGGCACGGAAGGCCACTCCAAGCATCCAGTCATTCCTCGAATAAGCATTTACAAATCTTCCTGATACCATCTACACAATACCGTGACGTTAGAAAGATTTATTCTCATTATACGGATAAGAAAGTTGTACTAGGAAAATTAAATGCCCCGCAAACCTTTCGAGCTGCTTCCCAGTTCTCGTCCATGATTGGAATGGGTGCTCCAAGAAGTATAACTCTTTCTACTAGTTCAGCTGCCAATAAGCAGGGCAAACAATAAAAGTAATAAGGTAACATCATTCAATGAATAAAGATGGCTAGAGTACCAAGGACATAAGTTATATGCAACCACCACTGGAATTAATAAATGAATAAAAGAACAGGAAATTATCTGATGTGTAGTCAAATAATTTAAACACATCAAGGATGAACAAATGAAAGGGGTGAAACTTGAAATACCTACCACTGTTTTCAGTTTTAGCCAAAAACTGTAAGCACTTGAAAATAACTCTCGCCCCTAGTGAGTAACCTATAAGTGTCACGGGTCTGAAATTCAAACATCAATACGAATACATTAATCTACAATTTTCTTGGAGCGGGACTAAAAGAAACTCTGGAATTCGTCAAATACCTATTTCCCTGCAATCCTCTTAACAACACGTCAGCAAGCAGCTTACCAGCTTTGTTTGATCTGAAAATCAAGACTAACTCAGCACGTAGATCTAAAACTAATCAAAGAAACAAAACTGATCATAACAAATTTTTCAGAGTTGGTGAAGCCATCACATGAACAACACCTTTTATCAAGAAAAAAAAAACACTAGGTGCTCCTTCACATGCCAAATCCAAACCACCTTGACATCAGCTTTCAGATTTGCATATTAATACACTTAATATTAATGATCAATTGAATTGACACTTTACAAATAACTTGTACAATTACCAAGCTAAAAGAAAATCAAACTAAACTTGAACATGATGATCAAATGACAATACAATCGTCAAATATAATTTTCTAATATCTTTAGTGGTGAAAAGGGGGCAACTTCAAATCCCTCAGAAATTTAAGTCAGATACCAGGACTCGGTTATTCAAGTCAGATTAATTCACTAATTCCACAATCCAACAAAAACAGTTGAAACCTTGAACTGAAAATCTGAACACTGATATTACATGTGATATGTTTTTTTAAAAATTCACCTTATCCACCAATTTATAATAACACTCTAGGATCAGTAACTTTAATAGCCCAAATAGTACAAGCATAGCCCAAACAATAAGAATCATAATTCCTGAAATTTTAACCATTTAGCACTTTGAATTGCATACATGATATTCGTAACAAAAGAAACAGGAAGAAGCTTCTTCCCACACTACCAAGCAACGTTCTATTGTAGACAGAATCAGGAGACAAAACACACCTGTCGATAGCAATTGTCCATTTACTGTCTATAAAATCGGTTGCTGAAAGCAATGCAGCTGGCCAAGCCAAAGCGGTTAAGAGTGAACTCAAAACAGTCATCATAGCCCCTCGTTTCATCAGCTCCATCGCAAGTTCTGATGCAAGTCACAGTAATATAAACATCATTGAAAGAGATACTTATGTACTAATAACTTAGTTTTATTAGAATCCCAAATCTCAAAACCCACTTGAAGTAAGCCAGTCTTGAATTGCAGTGCTCACAGCAATCAGATTCTTGGACTCCCACTGCAGCGCATACCTAACAAGAAAGGTCATTTCTGTTGGCAAGGATGATCACCATCAATCATAAGAATATTAACACTACAGTTCCAAGATAAACTGAACTACAAATAAAAGCTGATTTCAATAGAAGAGTGTAACTTTCTATCAACATCAAGCTTTCCAAGGTATCCGTGACCATTGAAGGGTAATATTCACTATGTACCCCTCCAAGTTGTCATTATGACCTTCCCAGGGCCTTACAAAATCTTCCTTCTCAAAGACAAATCCAGATACTAAGATCTCAACCCCTAGCCTCTGCAAGCAGAAGTTCAACAAGAAATTAATTTCAAAAATTAACCCGGTACAGATGTATTTTTTGGTATTATAAGAAAGGTGGGGCAGAGTTCATACAAATGCACACAGAAGCAAAGTCCATAACTCAATTTAAGCAAGCAAAGTCAGAAGAAAACAGGAAGATGAAAGATATAAAAACCTACGCCTTGGTTATGGTTTTCTCCAATAGTCTTGAATTCAAACTCATCAACTCCCCCAACTCTCCTAGCCATTTTGCTTCCAGTAAGTCCTGCTCCTGCAGCTGGAAGAAGTAGAACAAAGAGATACATAAAAATTTTCATTGTTTAAAAAAGAATTTGACTGACATAATAAAGAATAAAGAAATGCAAGATCAAGGAATCAACCATCCTACAGATTGCCACTTTTATAACAATAATAATATTATTTGTTAACACATAAGAACCACTGTGTACTTTGAAGGAATCGAATGTACTGTCATCGCAAAACAGGACATATTAGACATTCTATAGGCCCGCATGACTCCTCCAGGCTCCAGTTAGTTACAATCTAAAGTAAACACAAACTCTCATGTAACATTTGTACTTATGGCAATCTAAGAGGAAGTTATCCTATTTAAGCAGTTAGTGTAAGCATGTAAATGGATAATTATAACAACAAAAGTCTTAAACTACAAACTAAACTTAAAAATAAAATGAGAGAAAGGAAGCCACAGAAACGGGACATGATTGAATTCTAGCAAATCTAATAATATTATTGGCAAATATAAACCTCCAAATGATGCAGCAACAGCAACAGAACCAGCAACAGTTCCTGCAGCGCTAGCAGCTGCAGCAAATCCACTTGCTCCAATTACAGGGATCAGAGTACCCAACGTTGGAGCCAAAGCACCTAGACCTGCAGCTATGGCAGGTGCAGCTAACCCTGTTGAATGGTCAAAATAAAAACAATCATAAAGAGCTGGTTCATGTGGAAATTCTATATTTCATAAACAGTTACAAAAGATAACATGATCTCCATACCACCAGTAATAGCCAACAAAGCTCCACCAGTTATTGCAGCAGCACCAATTATACCACCCCGCTTTAATTTAGTCCACTTAGTTTCTTTTGATTGAGTTTCTTCTTTCTTTGACTCTTGTGCCTGAATAAAAGCCATCGCAGAACAAGCAACCATGGTCTCGATGGCCTCCTACAAAAACCAATACTCATCTTAGTCATTAAAGATACAGGACCAGTAAATATGAGATTCTAATAACTAACAATACAAAGCAAGTTTATAACATGCAAACATTTGCAATCACATTCAACTTGAATTACGGTAGATTAGAAATCAAGGCAAACATATAGGCAATGTTCACCACAATTCATAATAGTAAGTCACAAGACAAGGCACTCATCTAGCGATTTCCAATATATGACAAGTTATTTAGAAATCAGGCAATCATATAAAGTTCCATTCAAAAATCTCATCAAACAAACCATTTTTGTCCACTTGACATCAAGCCATGTTGCGAGCAACCGCAGAGCCACACGATGTCGAGCATCATAGCCCTTCCTTCTCTGGCCTATATCTTCACCTAAATTTGACAAACAACCAGACAGAAGTTCATATAGAACTGTCACCTTCCTCTGATCACTCAGCATCATTACTTCCTCAATTGGTCTCTCATCAATCTTCCAATTAACAGACCCATGTTCTGGCTCTTTAGAGTCAACTAAAGGAGCAATATCCATTACCTCCTGAACTTCCAAATGATCATCTACCTCTTCACCATGAGGCTGAACCTCATCAATTGCGAACTTCTCACGACATTGATGCTCATATTCGCGAAGCTTCTCCCTTTTAGACTCAGTAGACTCCAACTTTTTCTCCATTTCACGTGTGATGCCATTAACTGCAACTGACAAAGCAAGTTCTTGATCTGAAGTTTGAGAAGAACCACCGTCCGATTCTTGTGAAAGTAATCTCAAGAACTGTAACAATCACGAGCATTATTATTCTCTATTAGCAATATATCAAAATGAAGAAAAATAAATTGCCAGTTACACACTCTCTAACAAACGATTTCCACCACAACTTCAACTGTTAATTGAAACTCGTTAGAAATCACAAAAACTGTGCAGGTCTCACTCCTTATTTAAATAACGAAAGCCCACTAGTGAATGTACAGTTTTCAATATAATAAAAGAAAGTGTTTGTGTGTTAAAAGAATATATTGCTAACACTCTTCCATTTGAATATCAACAAAATTAATGCGTAATCTCCTTACGCATGACAACGAACTAGTGAAACGTACCGGTCCCACGTGATTCAGAGCTGAAGAAGAACCAGCGGTTTCCTCTAGCCCAAGCCACGAAGCGGAATCAATTTCAAGAAACCTGTTCAAATTCGGATTCAAATTCAGAGATTCAAAATAACTATCAGGATTTGCCCTGAATTATAACTAACACGTACTTAAAAACGGGGCGGAGCAAACCCGAATTGTTGTTGACCCAAAGATCCGGGTCCTCGGAAACCGAGTCGCTGCTGGAGCTAGTACTGGTTCGCTCCTCGGAGATAGAATCCTCAGAAACGGGTAACGGCAACGGATTGGTTTGGTTGAGTTGAGCCTCGTGCAGGGCCAGGCCGAACAATGCGCCGGCAGCATACCTCTGCGTCGGCGACAAAAGCGACGGCGGCGTCGTCGAGGGTGCCGCCATGTGCGATGCGATGATTGGGAAGATGAAGTGTTGTTTCCTTCTTACGAAGGCTAATCTCAGAGAGAGAGAGGAGAGGAATCGACGTCGTTTGGAAGTGGAAATTAGGAACGCGCTTCAACGGAAGGCGAAGGGAAAAAGCCTTTAATATGTTTCCATTTTAAAGTTGGGCGTGTGGGATGACGTGGCGAATCGGACCTTTTAAGAATTTTAATGGCGGACAAATATATAGTGTTTTTATAAGTTAATAATTCAATATTATAAATAAAAAAAGTACAAGAAAATTCAAGAGCACACCAAAAATAGAAAGTCAAGCTTGTGTATTAAAACATAGGATTTAATTTACATATATCGTTCTATTTTTCTATTGTAAATAGGTAAAAGATTTGATAATATATATATATATATATGTAAAGATATTCAGTTAAATGAATCTTAAACATATGTAACAACATTGAATAGTCTGATAAAAAAAAAATCATTGCTAATGGCTGTATTAAACTCTTATTAAATCACTTCTGAGAAGTTATTATTGGTGACCCTCTAAAAGAACAATAATTGAAGAGTCGTTTATGAAAGAAAAGCAAAACTGTACATATAGATGTAAATAAACACTTCTAAAGAAATATAGTGAATATTAAGTTTTTTATTGAGTTTCGTTAAAAAAAATAAGTTAAATAAAACTTAATTAGAGTTAAAAAATAATAATTTATTGCAACTTCCAAATTAATTGAACTTTGTGACTAAATTTATTTCTAACAAAATTTAAAAAAATGAAGTGTTAAATATGTAAGCACAATATTAAATAAAAATAAAAAAGTGATTTGGATTTTTAAAAAAAATATTAAAATAAACATATCTTTAAAGGATAGAGTGAAACATGATTTTTATTTTTCAATCAAGAGTGATGTTGTGTTTGGTTTTAGGGATTTATTGTTTAATAGGATGGATAAGGGCGGATAAACTTTGTTTGCTTGAAATAGTTCAGCAATATGCATTTACCTAATTTTTTTTTTTTTTTTAAATTTTCAACTTAAAAAATATGCTTTTACTTAATAATAATAATAATAATAATAATAATAATAGTATTAACTATAATAATATTAATAATAATACCAAAACTAATAATAATAATTATATTTTATTTTATACTAATTTTAACAGAGGATAAAATTGTAATATAACAATTTTATCTATTAAAATATTATTTTATATTTATAATATCTATCAAATTCTTTGAAAGTTTTCATTACCTTTATCTTCAAACCCCTTACCTTTGACCTCTTCATCCCTTCAAATAAAATTACTTTCTCCACTATATTTCTTCAAATTCATTCACTCATTTTATTTTAAATCCATCTTTGAAAACAAACACACCCTAAATAATTGAATTACATGTCATTTGTTTATATATATTAAGAATGACACAATTTTATATTAGTTCATCTTAACTTTTGTGTTAGGTTCAATTTTTTTATGAAATTCTTAACCAGTTTCACTAATTACAATTCGATTATAAATGAATACATGAACTTATTATCAACAAATATAAGTATATAAGTCACTCTTAATGAACACTTATGTTCATTAAGAGTATATATATAATTAAAAAAAAAAAGATGCAATACATAATGCACAAAAAATCTTCTTTCATTTATAACATCACATGATATAGACACTCTTATTGATTAAGTTATATTCATTCAAATATTATGTTGCACGTGTACATGTGTGGATGGGTGTGAGTGTGAGTGTGTGAATATATATATATATA
>Ga0214543_1006189_pt1 | contig 21481 bp, 13 predicted proteins | sample CNSS2metaG_FD_160094 | JGI IMG/M metagenome (GOLD analysis project Ga0214543, IMG submission 160094) | Root nodule microbial communities from cowpea collected in UCLA plant growth center, Los Angeles, California, USA - CNSS2 | ecosystem: Host-associated > Plants > Roots > Nodule | place: USA... | reverse complement strand
AATTTAAAAAAAAAATTGAAAAAAATAAAAATAAAAATAAAAAAAATTCAAAAAAACTACGAAGTGACACGTGGCAGTAACTGTTCATGACCGTTAATGATTTAAACGGTATTAGCAAAAAAGGACCCAATTGAACAAAATTGACGAAAATTGGGACCTATTTGAACACAAAACCAAAATTAGGACTTGTTTCAAAAAACTTGACGAAAATTGGGACAAAAAGGTATTTTAACCTAAATTTTATCATCTAAGTTTTTACTTATTTTAGTATCATATTAAACATAAAATGACTTTCTTTTATAAAGATTAATGATAAATTAAGACTATTTGTATATATGTAGCTAACTTTCTTACACATTTAATATATGATAGAATATGTGAAAATTGAAAATGTATAAGAGAAAATATAGACGGTAAGATTCATTAAATCATGATGTAGATGATAAAATTCATAAATTATGACAGTTAAATGGTAAATTACATAGTTAAATTCAGTTATTTTAATTAATTAATTCATTTTTATTCTTATTTTTTATATCAATTTTCATTTGTTAAATGGTTGTTAAAATGTATCATGATTTAGCACATCCAAAACAATTTAAATATAATTTTCTCTTCTAACTTTCTTAGATAATTTATAAAGATAAAATTGTGAAATAATTTGTAGACTAAAACAAATTACCTGAAATGCGGTAATTAATTATAACGGTATTATTTTAACAAATTTAAGATTGAAATATTGATATCGTCTATAAAAACAAGAAATTTTAAAAAAAAAATCTTGAAAAAAAAATGTACTATCTTTACAATATTATGAAATATTTCTAAAATACTCACAAATAATATCTTTTTATATTACAATTAATTATATAATAATTAATTATTTAATAGTTCCCAAATATAAATAATATCTTATAATAAAATAATTGATTATCTTCATAAATATTCCATGTAACAATATGTTTAATATATCAATATTGGTTTATTTATAATCCAAAAAATCTATAAATATAACGCCTGGTATCTCACTAAATTCACTTTTAATATTTGATTCATATACCCAATATTTACTCAATATCCTTGAGTATAAAAAATCTTTTCCAAATAAATCTTCTTTATGTTTTTCTTTAGAACTCCAAACTTTTTTAACAAAATATAATAACTTAATTTTAAAAATTTTAAAAGCCTCATTATTTATCTCAAAGACACTCAACCAAATTCGGTCATAAAGTGGAAAATTATATTTTCAAAGTTTTCATAAATCTATAGCCCTCCCTTGCCTTCACATATTCGAATAAATCAAAACAACACTTCTGTCATTGTCATTATGATGATTGGGACCAATAATGCTTCTTCTTTATTTCTCCTTTATGAAAAATTGAAGTGTACAAGTTAGGTAAAAGTAAATTAAATAAATAATATATAAAAAATCCCTTATATTTAATATTTTAAAATTTTGATTTGAAGGCGACAATAACACTTTATTCAAAGAATTCAATATTTTTTTATTCTAATCTAGATTTTATAATGTTATTTTGTTTTCAAGTAATATTGAACGATTGATCTATTTGTTTGAACTTCTATCAATTCACTTATTTAATTCGGATAAGGCCAACCATTCTAGCCAAAAGTCCAAGACAACCTTTGAATAAATTATATAATTTAAATATGTCACTTAAGATGATCCTTCCCCCTTTAAACCATCATTTTGGTAATATTTAGATTAGGAAAGGATTTGAGGGAGAATGTCTAAATAGATTTAAGTTAAGGATGCCAACGGGACGGAGACAGGTTTCACTATCCCATACTCATTCTTGTAAAAGAAATTCATCTCCATCTTCATTCCCAAACTCAATGGATATTAAAGTTTTATCTCATCCCTATCCCACAGGGTAACGGGTATAATCTCGTACCCATACTCATACCCGTTTCCTTACTATTTCCATATAAATTTTAATTAATTTTTATAAAATAATAAAAAATTACGGTAAAGGAAACATAATATTATGAAATATTCAATATTAGGAGGATGATTGTTTCTTCGATATCAAATACTTTGAAATAAATTATAATTATTTACATTTTAGATTGGAATACCAAATAAAATTTCATAAGAATTAAAACATTTATTAAATTTGCAAACTGCAAACATTAATGAAACCTAGTTGATAAAATTTAAAAATATTTTTAAAAAAATTTAAAGGAAAAAAAAAATTCAAATTAAAATATATTTTAAATGTATATTTACTTCAATTTTTTAAATTCTAATGAATCTATTTTTTTATACACTAAAAAAATGATAATACATCACTTAATCAAAATGACGCAAATAACAAATAATAAACATAATAAAAAAATTTAACATGGATATTGTATCTTTTGAACTCCAATATATGTTGGATGGTGATAAAAAAATATTCATGGTAATTACATTAATTTTTGATATTGTAGTAAATAAAAGTTATTTATACAATTATAGTGAAAAATTACAGTATGATTGATAATGAGTTAGAAAATAAAAAATAATTAGATAAAATATACTAAAATAGTATTCTACATGATGAAAACAAACAACAAAAAAAAATATTAAAAAATTAACAAATGTATATCTTAGAAACTATTGAAAGAAATCGCACAAAGGAAAATGAATGTATAATTAAGAGTATGATAAGATGAAAAATACCTTAGACATCTAAGAACACTTTTCAAATATCAATATATATACTCAATGGTTGAGAAATAATTGTTTTAGCGAAACAAAAGAGTTCTTCAAATGAAACAAAAATTAATAAAAATAAGTAAAGATTTTTTTTATATTACCTAGTAAATGAAAGATTTATGTTATTAAACATTTAAATTGAGAGTATTAAACATACTCATATGAAAAGAAAATATATAATAAATAAAAATATTAAAAATAATAGAAATATTCAAATATGAGACATAATTTTTTTTTTTAATTGACATACATAATTTTAATATAATTACATAAATGTTATGATAAGATGAAAAATATATTAGAGATGCGAATGAGTTTCATGACAAATGAAATAATTATAAGAAATAAAAAATATATATATATATATATATATATATATATATATATATATATATATATATAATATAGGGTTACTTAATTAATTGTGAATATTTTAATAATGGAGATATGACGGGGACATATATTATGGCGGGGATATGTACATCCCCATAACCATCCCCATACCCAATTGAAAAAGTCGGGGATTCCCAATACCCATACTCATACCCAATCAATACGGGGATTTCTCATCAAAACGGGAACGAGTTCGGACAATACCCACAGAGACAGATTTATTTGCCATCTCTAATCTGAGTACATACACAGATAATTATGGGATTGTTTGAAAATTAACAAATTTGAAGGAATGAACGATTAAAAAGAAAGTCTCTAGTTGGTAACGCCTATGTACAAATTTCTTTTATAATAATTTAAAAATAATTTCTTCAATTGTTCAAGTTGCTAATTCAATTATACCAATTTATTAGAAGTCATTGTATAAAGAGCTATTAACATCAATTCAATTTTGAAATTAGGTCAATAGAAAACTTCACCTTGTGGTAGTTTACGTACTTGCTTTGAAAATACATCTTAGAAACTCCTTCATCATTGAAATCTTTCTTGTCTCTCCTTCCTTGTTCGTCTCTAGGTGTGTTAAAATCACATAATACTTGGTTCCCTCTTTCAACCCACTCAACACTTGGTTTGCAGATATCATTTCTAATCCTTCAAGTTTGTGAAAATCACTTTCCTCTTATTGCAATCGATAAAAATATAATTAACGGATATCTAATCTATTTCTAAGATTACCCTTGCGAAGGTAAACAAATCAATTTGACTTTGAATTTGTGTCCATATATCACAAGTGGACATCTAATACAAACTAAATTGGTTGATACTTTCCCTGAAGCAATGGTGGAAACTACAATGGTGGAAACTAGAAGCTCACACTACAACTTGCTTACATGCAAACCCAACTCTTCTACATACATGCATGACACAAAAAGATTGTGTCACTCGAGATTCAAACAATACATTCAAACATCTACAAATTAGGAAGCATACATCTTCTATAAAGTTAACTCTTCGAGTTGTCTCTACTCTTGTTAAAGTAAACACAATTCAACCTTATATTTTTAAAATCTCAGATGAAATAAAGTAAGATTTCAAGAAAATTCATTTTAACATTTCTTGTTACATACCGAAAATAAAAAAAAAAACTTAAAAAAAAAAAAAATAGAAACAAGATAAAAAGAAGCGTAAAAATATTAAAAATATTAAAATAATATAAATAATTTTTGCTATTAAAATAATCTAACACAATTATATATATTTTTTTAAAGGTCTAATAAAACCATAGAAAATAAACCCCTAGTAAAATTTAATTTTTTTTAGTGAACGGATGGACGCCATTGACGAATAAAATTATGTATTATAAATTTAGTAATATAAAAAATATGCATTGCGTTTCACGTTGAAAGGTATAGAACTTTTAAATTTGGATATTTAAGTAAAAGATCTAAATTTTAGAAAGATTGTAAACGTAATTAAGTATTTTTATAATTAAACTGATACAGATGGAATCCATCATTTAGTTTTTTATAATTAAATTAAGACACACGAAATGTATACCATATACAAGTCTACGTCTATAAGTCTACCATTACTCATGTTCTAACTTCGTGCCAGTGTTGACAAAAAGAATGGAACTATTTTCATTTCCTTCCTCGACAGCAACAGTGTGTGTGTTGACCGTGATCGTTGCTGTGATTCCGTTATGGGCGGCGGTGAAGATGGTGAACACGCTTTGGCTTAGGCCTAAGAGGTTGGAGAAGCTTCGGAGAGCACAAGGGCTTAGCATTATAATTTAATTCTGAAGTAATAAATTGAACTTAAATCCACTTATATAAAATTATAAATATATATATATATATATATATATATATATATATATATATATATATTTATATTAGTTGGTAATATTTTTATAATAATAGTAATATTTTATTAAATTAATGATATTTTTGTATGTAATTAAGAGTGAAGGTAGTGTGTGCCATATAAAGTAACAAAAATATTGCACCTTCAAATATACCATTATTCCTCTCCTTGATCACAACATAAAATTTTTGGATCCCTGAGTTGTTAAATTGTTAAAGCAAAGCCTTTTTTGAGTAATTGCTAATAAGTGAATTGTATGCAGGCAAAAATTCCTTTTTATGGGAAGGCACAACACCAAAGGTCGTAATCACTGATCCAAATCAAATCAAAGAAGTCTTGCAAAGTTCTTATTCAATGGTCTGATACATTATGAGGGTGATAAGTAGGCTCAACATCGAAATATTATTAATCTTGCATTCCACTAAGGAAAATTGAAAGTAAGGTTATTATTTTAATTTATGAATAAACAATTTTTTTACATTATTACCTAGTTATTAATTGACGTGTACAAAAATATGTATACGTAATGAGTTTAAAAGTTATTACAGTTGTGCGAATCCAAAATCCTTAGATAAAATATCGTTGGTTTTGAAATCTGAAATTAATTTTTTGAGTTTTTTTTTTTTTAAATGTGTGAGACAAATGGTGTTAATGGTTCGACTTTAAGTTCATTGACATAACATCTTTAGTGTCAATCACCATATCAAAAACATCATTTTAGAGTCATAACCAACAAAAATTTAAATACATTTTTGTTCTTCAACCCTTAGACACATCTTTGAAAACAATATTTGAAAGGAATTTATAGCTTCAAAACAAACAATAAAATCTTAGATGATATGATTGATCTTAATGATGAGACTTCAAGGTCAACATATGCTAAATTAATTGACATTATAATTAAACCCAAAGTTATTTTTTGTGCTTCCTATTCAAATTAAACTCTTAATTGATAATTAATTTACATAACATGCTACCAGCATTTTCTCAAAGTTGCTATGATGTGATTAGTGAATGGATGGGATTGTTGCCATCAGATAGAAAATGTGAGATTGACGTTTTGCCTTTCCTTCAGAATTTGACCCGTGATGAGGAAAAAAGATATTTCAGCTTCTCAAAACTCAGGGGTACCTTGTCATGACTACAAAGTACAAGAACTCACCAATACTGCGGTAATATCACATTGATTTTTGGTATAAGATAGTTATTACTAAATTTAGCATTTTTAGTTTTATTTAAACTCAACTCATCATGATGTTCATAAGAACCTCAAAGAATCACCCTAAAAGCTAGACATTTAGATAGAGATTAAGCTCTCCATAATACCAAATCACAAAGTGGTAATGACAAATAATTATGAATTACATTGAAATTTTGATTTAAGGAATATTTGGTATTTGTTGCAAAAAAATAATCTTTGAAGTTCAAGAGATGTGGCATACCTGACTCAAACAAGAACTACAGTTGTTGCTGTTAGAGTTCAACATGTTAGGAAATTGATCTTTATTAATTCAACATGTTTCTAGGCATTTACCTACACCTACCAAAAAGAAGATAAGAGCAGTAAACAAATGAAAAATTCAATTGGGGATATCATAAAAAAAAACGAGAGAAAGCCATGAAGAATGGTAAATCCGACAATGAAGATTTATTAGGAATACTTTTGGAATCAAATCAAATGGAAATCTAGGGAAATGGAAATAGTAAGAGTGTTGGAATGACTATTGAAGAAGTAATTGGTGAGTGCAGTTTATTCTACTTAGCAGAACAAGAGACAACTTCATCTATGTTGGTTTGGACATTGATCATGTTGAGTAGGTATCCTAAATGGCAAACACGAGCAAGGGAGGAAGTTCTTCATGGTTTTGGAAAACAAAATCCAAACTTTGACAGGATAAGTCAACTAAAAATTATATGTATCACATTCTTTCATTTGATTATCTCTATTGTCTATTAAAAATACATTTCATCGAACATGTGCCAAAATGTTTGTTTCGTAGATGGCCATGATTTTGTACAAAGTTTTGAGGTTATACCCTCATAATCAATTCTTTAATCGCACGCTTCAAAAGGACATGGAACTTAGAAACCTGTCACTACCTACAGGAGTAAAAGTTACATTGCCAATAATTTTACATCACCAGGATGCTGATATATGGGGTAATGATGCATTGGAGTTCAAACCAGAAATGTTCTCTAAAGGAGTTTCTAAGGCAACAAAAAGGCCAAGTTGTGTTTTACCCATTTGGATGGGGTCCTAGAATTTGTATTAGCCAAAACTTTGACTTGTTGGAGGCCAAGGTAGTGTTGTCACTTCTTTTGCAGAATTTCTCATTTGAGCTTTCTCCTATCTATGTGCATGCTTCTGCAATTATGCTTACTTTGCAGCCAAAACATGGGGCACCCTTTATTTTGCAAAAGCTATGATAATTAATTATATTCTAAACCGAAAGGTCACGATTTTAGATCTTCAAAATACTTTCACTGCTATAAGACTATGCTTATGTCACTTGGCTTAGTATGTCACTTTATTAGATTACCTTTTTGTAACAACAATCTCGTGTTTGTGTACATGGATTGAAATTATGTTTCGTTTAAGAACTTGTATGTTGTAATGCATGTGTTTGAATAACGTCTTTGTGATTTAGTTATAAAGGATTATTGGGTTATGTATGATGAAAAAGTATTTTAAATATGAGATTTTATTGTAATTATCTTTTTGGGAAATGATACTTTAACACCTATTAGTTTTTATTCCAAATCATTTCTCTTTGGGACATTGATGTTGTCTGAACGCCCCAATGTCAAGTGCATACATAAAAGACATTCAACTAAGTATAATAAGAAAGCGCCTAAGAGAATTTGAGTACCAACATAAATTGGGTGCAAAGTCTATGTTCTTAGACCTAATAAACCAACATGACGAAGAAAAAGTCTACGTTCCTAGACTTAAAGCAACATGACAAAGGCAAAGTAGCCTTCATAGGCACATATAAGGGAAATACCTCAAATGTAAGAAAATTAGGTGTAAATCCCCTTGTTTGAATTAAAAATGTGTTTTAGACTTAAGTATAGTGTACTAAGCATATGCCAATTGTGAGAGTATGGTTACATGGTCGATTTAAACAAACATCAATGTATAATGTGTATGTTTAATAGTGTTATAGCAAAAGACCAACACCCAATTATTTTAATGAAATGCTTATATACAACATGTGAACAAATTACGTCTTCTAACACCTCACTTATGGTGTCACATTACCTCTATTATGCAACTAGTTAAACATCTACTAAGTGTTATTAAGTAGTTCGTCTAACTAGTTGTAAGACAATGTATCAACTAACTCAGATCATCTACTCATTGTCTTGAAATTTATAAAAACCTTTACACATATATTATAACCATTTGCAGTCCTCTTGTATTAAAATTTTGGAAACAAAAGTTTACATAAAGGCCATTTTCTAGAGGAATATAAAAATTACAACGCACACACACATGCATATATATTCTCTACAAAAACTTGATAGTACTCAACATCTCCACTATATTGCACCACCATATGTGCTATCACCTGCTTTCGTGTAACACATGATCATAGAAGAAGACAACAAACCACACAAAAGATAAAAGACAAGATAAGTTAACAGAAAAAGAATGATCATATAATATAAAAACTAACATACATTGATCGAGGTCGTACCCAATCAAATAAAACAGTTAAATGTAGTACTTAAGAGCTATCCCAAGGTCTTTTCCTAGTGACCAATATTATCATTCAAGGGGCTCCAAATGCAACATAAGGGGTTTGGTAGATTCACAAAAACACAATTAAAAATGTAGTTTAAAGGTTATGAAACAATGTTAAAAACAATATTGATTCCTTAATTTTAAATTAAAATCCACCAATCACAAATTACGAATTTAATTGTTCTATCCAGTTTACTCTCATGAAACTCAAAATTAATCAACTAAGTGAAGCTTAATACAAGTTCAATATGCAATTAAGCAAAGCATACTTCAACAAATAACATGTACAAATTAAGCATGTTATGAACAACCCACACCCCCTAAGCATGAATACAAGTTGATTAAGGTGTAGAAACATGAGATTGAGATTAAGCATACATCAATTTCGTGATTAACCATGAAAATGTAATCTGAAGAAGGGAAAACATAATAGAACTCAAAAGTGAACAAGCATCTCAAGGGTTCATTCCATTCTCTTCAAGGAATCAATACATATAGTTAGTTCTCTATGATATTCGAATTACAACTTAACCTAAAACAAAAATGCATCATTTTAATGAAGAGAAGAAGCCAGAAAATGTAAACCAATGTGCAGAAAATGTAAAACAGAGGAGAAAATGGAAAAACTTCAACTTAGGTGATGTTCCAATGTGCAAAAACGTGGAAATGCAATGACTATGTGCATAAACGAGGAAATCTAATGACTCCTTTCAATGGTCTCCAAAAAATGCTCAGAGTGAAGAAAAAACACCCCTAATGAAGGCTCTACACACCTAAAACCCCAAGGGGCTTGTGGTAACATCACACAACATGTGCATAAAGTCAAAATTGCCATTCCGATAAGCAAAATTACAAAACTACTACTATGAGCCGAAATGCTAATATGGAAACAAAGGTTGATGTGGCGCAAATGATGTGGCACTAACATGGCACTCTTTTCTTAACAAAATAAATGTCCAAGCCCAAATATGCTTCACAACAAAACATGAAATTAATTAAGAATGAAAATTAGACCAAGTAAATCCAAATTAGTAAAAATCTGAATTACTGGCCTAGTGAGGCCTAAAAGATGAAAATGCACTAAAGATAGATAATAAAGCATTAAACATTGATCAGTCATTATTTTTCCTTATTCCATTGCCTTTTTGTGCACATCTTGAGGGTTGTTTAGTACTTAATTGACTTTTGTTAGTGCATTTTTCTCAATTGGGCTTCATTGGGCCATTATTCCGAATTTTGAGTAATTTGACATTAATTAGTCTAATTTTTGTTTGTAATTGTTTTTAGGTATTTTGTGGAGCAAATTTTGGAGCTTGGACACTAATTTTAAGATGAAGAGAGGGTTGCCACATCATTGCCACGTTTGCACCATAGCCTGTCCACGTCATTGGGCCAACATTTTCAGCCCATAGTGGCATTTTTGTAATACTGCTGACAAAAATGACAATTTTGTAATTTTGCATCCCTGAGTGGCATTTTTGAAAATAGGAGTGCCAGAATTGAGGGAAACACGTTTTTAATGGTTTTTAGTAGGGTTTTGACACATTCCTTCTTCCCTAATATGATTTATGTGTTTTGGGAGAGCACCAATGTTAGGGTTTATGCATTTTCTTGAATCTTACACACATTGGAGCTAATAGTAACGATTTCTGCACATTCTCTCTTCTAATTTGAGTTTTTTGTCTTATTTTCTTCCTTTTAGTGATGCATTTCAATTTGGGTTTGTTTATGGATTCGAATTCCATGGACAACTAATTTCGTATGCATTGATTCCTTGCAAAGAATGAAATGAAACCTTAAGATTAGTGTTTAGTTCGATTTGGTCCTTTTATTTCTTCATTATGGATTTACGTTTGTGTTTTAATTGAAGCAACCAATTTGTTTATTCTTAATTTTTAGAGTGGGTTCGTTTTTCATTGGATTGTGTTCATGCTTAATGAACTGTGACAAATTCATGTACGTGCGCAATACTTAATTACATATTGAATTTGTGGTTAACCTTCACTTAATTGTTTAGCAGCGAGTTTCATGAGGAATAACATTACCAATTTAGTATGAAATCTGGGATGGGTGAAATTTCATTTGAAGCAAGGAATCAATGTCGTTTTCTCTACCGTTTAATCAAATTTGCAATTACATTTTATTATTGTGTTGAATTTTTGGAATCTGCCACCTCACCCCACCCTTTTGTGTTGAGTTACAATATGGAAGGCTTTGAATGAAAGGCTGGTCACTAAGAAACGACCTTGGTTTAAGTACCAAGTATTGTAAGACCCGTGAAAATTAATTAATTAAATAATTAATTAATAAATGCGGGTAGAAGGAGCCTTTATGGCATTAAATATTGTTCATGTGATGTGGAAAAGTACTAGCTCAAATGGTTGAGAGTACTTTGATTATGTGAAAGGACTTGGGTTCAAGTCCTATGTATGCCATTTATGTGTGTTGTGTTGTTATTAATTTTTAACAATATGTATGAGCGTGGGAGTGGTAATGTAACCTTATACTGATGTGAATTAACATGAAACATGAATTGACATAATGGTTGTGCTTTGGCCTTATAAGGGGAGGGTCACGGGTTGAAATCTTGATAGATATGAATTAAATTTTATTTTTTATAAGTCTAGTTTTGGAGGGAATGTGAGAAGGCAATGGAAAACCTAGTGTAAGGAGCAGCCAAGGGGGGGGGGTGAAAAACCATCAAATAATTGCCTTTAAATGAGAATTAAACACACCATAAAACCAATTTTTAATGATTAGGAGCTGCAACAGATAATAAGTGAGTTGGGTACAGATAAGAGAAAAGACTTCCGGATGGGTAAAGACGGCATCCTGCGTTTTAAAGAGAGGGTGTGTGTACCCAGGAGTCAGGTATTAAGGAAGATGCTCTTGGATCAAGGACATAAGAGTCGTCTTAGCATACACTCAGGTATGACTAAGATGTATAAAGACTTGAAGGCGACCTTCTGGTGGACTGGCATGAAAACTGATGTGGCAGATTATGTAGCATCCTGCTTAGTGTGCCAAAAAGCGAAGATCGAGCATCAGAGGCTGGGTGGTACATTGGAGCCTCTTGATATTCCTCAGTGGAAATGAGACAACATTTCCATGGATTTTGTTACATACCTGCCAAGGTCAGTGAGAGGGCATGATTCCATTTGGGTAATAATGGATAGATTGACGAAGTGCGCACACTTTTTACCAATCAATCAGAAGATGTCTCTAGATAAACTAACATAGTTATATGTCAGGGAGATAGTCAGGTTACATGGTGTGCATGCGAGTATCATATCAGATAGAGATCCGAGATTTACATCGAGGTTCTGGCAATCCCTACAGGAATCACTAGGCACACAATTGAGAATGAGCTCAGCTTATCACCCTCAGACGGATGGGCAATCTGAGCGAACCATACAATTGCTGGAAGACTTGTGTGTTAGATCACCTGGGTACGTGGAGTGACATGTTTCCATTGGTGGAGTTCATGTACAATAATAGCTACCATTCCAGCATCGGGATGGCACCATACGAGGCATTGTATGGTAGGAGATGCAGGACTTCGTTGTGTTGGCAGCAAGATGGGGAGTCTGTGGTGCTTGGGCCAGAATTCTTGCAGCAAACCACTGAGAAAGTGAAGGTGATACAAGATCATATGCGTGCGGCTTAGAGTCGACAGAAGTCTTATGCAGATAAGAGGAGGAGGCCTCTAGAGTTTGAGGCGGGCGATCATGTATTTCTCAAGGTTACCCCGACAACAGGTATAGGGAGAGCTCTCAAGTCGAGGAAGCTAACTCCTAAATTCACCGGACCATACCAGATTACGAGGAGAATCGGACCGACAACGTAAGAGATTACCTTGCCACCTCACTTGGCAAATCTGCACAACGTCTTCCATGTATCAAAGCTGAGCAAGTACGTGGCAGATCCTACTCATGTGTTGGAGCAGGATGACGTCCAGGTGCGTGAGGATTTGACTATGGGAGTTGGACTGCTGAGAATTCTGGATTGTCAAGTCAAACAACTTAGAGGGAAGGAGATTCGGACTGTGAAGGTTCTCTGGGACGAGGCAATCCAGGAAATGACATGGGAGATGAAGGATCTAATGAGGAAGTCTTATCCTCACTAGTTTACTGCTAAGTCTTATTTTCGAGGACGAAAACTTTTCAAGGTGGGGGGAATGTAAGACCCGTGAAAATTATTTAATTAAATAATTAATTAATTAATAAATGTGGTTAGAAGGAGCCTTTATGGCATTAAATATTGTTAATGTGATGTGGAAAAGTACTAGCTTAAATGGTTGAGAGTACTTTGATTGTGTGAAATAACTTGGGTTCAAGTCCTATGTATGCCATTTATGTGTGTTGTGTTATTATTAATTTTTAACAATATGTATGAGCGTGGGAGTGGTAATGTAACCCTATACTGATGTGAATTAACATGAAACATGAATTGGCATAATGGTTGTGCTTTGGCCTTATGAGGGGAGGGTCACAGGTGCAAACCTTGATAGACATTAATTAACTTTTATTTTTGATAAGTCTAGTTTTGGAGGGAATGTGAGAAGGCAAAGGAAAACCTAGTGTAAGGAGCAGCCAACCCATTTTTCGTTTCAGCTCTTTAACCCAACATTTAGACACCTATAAAAGGCAAATTTTAGGTGGAAGGAAGGGTTTCTACAATTTTTTTGTTTTGCCTTGAGAGGAGAACAAAAATTGGAGAGGGAGTGGTGAGTCTTGGGTGCACAAGAGGTTGAATTGGGAGAAGGCTTGAGGAGAGGCACTCTTTTCTTCTCAAATTTTAATCAAGAATTTCAGGTTAGGGGAGCTATCCTTTGTGCTTGTAAATTTCATGAGATGAGTATGATTCTGTGTCATTGCCTTTCTAGTTGAATTATGAGTGTTGTGAATTCGATGTATGCATGATGAGAGTAAGAATTGGTTTGGTTGTTGTTGGTTGCAATACCCTTTATATGCTTTATTGGATTTGAGGACGAGGGTTTTGGTATGGAATGGTTAGGGATGATTCAAACTCGGGTTGGGGTAGTTTAAATGAATGATATAACATGTTCTGATGTTTGCTGGCCATTATTTTATGCTTAGTAATGTGTGAATTGCGTTTTGGTCTGGTTATGGTGATTTGTGTGCGTGAAACAGAGACGAAGCTCTGTAATTTTCACCCAAGCGAGTCCATCTCGCCTAAGCGCAAGTTGCAGAATCATGTTATAGCTTTTGGCTCGAGCAATTCACTCAGGCGACCAGGATCAGGGTTGAGCGACCTGGTCTCTCGCTTAGGCGAGAGTGGCTTGCCTAAGTGAGATCGCGATGAGGCCTGCGTGTGTTGAGCATGAATCCTCGTCCAGGCGAGGAGTTTTGTGTGTTCAGCGAACCAAGTCTCGCTCAAGCGAGTAGGGCTCGCCTCAGCGAGATGATGTATTGCAGCTACTGTTTCACACTCGCTCAGGCGAGGTGGGCTAGCTTAAGCGAGGCTGATGGACTAGCCTGGGCGAAGGTCCTTGCCTTAAGCGAGTGTGCTATGTATCCTATGCTTGTGTGTGCTGTTTGGGATTGGTTGATTGTGAATTCTCAAATCAGAGGTATTATATGCGTGTGTGTGATGTGGTTGGACTTGAAGGACTAAGTCCATAGGATTTGGGATGTGCTTGGATTGAGTCGCGAGTAAGGAGTTCGTGATGGGTGGACCGCATGCGGAACGTGATCTGTTTAGTTCACCAGAGGTACTCTTGTTGGGATGAATGAGCGAGGGAGTTCATTTCATGCTCAACTTGAGAATGCTATGAGCGAGGGAGTTCATAGTAGGAAAGGCGTGTATGCGAGTCCGGGTCCGAGCGAGGAGTTCGGATGAACGGGCGTGAGAGTCTGTGAAGTAGGACTACAAGCGGGATAGGCTTGTAGGTTGGACCACGAGCGAGGAGGGTCGTGGAAGCACATGAAATCCCAAATTTAGAGGACATGCATGAACTCATATTGGTTATGAGTGTGGGAAAAGGGGTGTTTTGTAAACAAATAAATAATTATGAATGGGCTGGGGGTTATTTCATATTTATTTACTTATATGTGCATAGCTCACCCTATCTGTTTGTGTATGGCGATGATCGGATAACTTGTTATCCGGAAGCAAATGATGTTTCAGGTGGGCCAGGAGATGCATAGTGGCGGAGAGTGGGCTTAGAGTACGAGGGGAATTTATAAATGTTTTACTTAATTTCTATGTAATCTGATTACGACTTTCATGTATTTTGATTTAATTGTAAAGGCAAATTTTGGGTTATTTTGACTAATAATATTTTATTGTGAATGTTTAAAGTTTAAAATTTCTCGCGTCTTTGGGAAATGGTTTAATAAATAAATAAGGAAATTATTTTACTTCGTGTTATTCTATTGTATTTTATTTTACTTTAAGTAATATCCAACTGGGATTTTACAAGTATATTGCATTATAATGTTCTATTTGGTTACGAACTCGATCAAATTTGGTGTCGTGGCACTCTTTTCTTCACAAAATAAACGTCCAAACCCAAATATGGTTCACAAGAAAACATGAAATTAATTGAGAATGAAAATTAGACCAAGTAAATCCAAATTAGTAAAAATATGAATTACAATCCTAGTGAGGCCTAAAAGATGAAAATGCACTAAAGATAGATAATTAAGCATTAAACATCAATCAAGATGGGTACATAAAGGTAAGTAAACATGGGAAAATAATGACTTATCAAACTCCTTCACACTTAGTCTTTTACACTCTTGAGAAAAATCATGAAGCAAGACAAGGACAACCAGACAAAACAAAAAGAGACATGAACGGGACATAAACAAACAGACACAAAACAGACAAAGGGAACACATCCAACACAAATGGAGTCAAAGTTGCAAGGTATCCATGAACATCATCCAAGCAATTCAAGACATGTTAAGTAACTCAAGTAAGCTTAATAGGTGAATTGAAAGTAACATAATCTCACAGAATATGCACTGTATCACTCAAGTGTCTAGGCTACTTTTTACTCTCAAAGCACCCATGAAAAACAAGCATCAAACAAACTTGACAAGCCTTTAAAATCAACAACTCAAGACAAATGCACATAGGAACCAACAAGATTTTTTAGGGATGTAGTGGGGTTGAGGACAAGGTGTGGAATGTATGGACATGTAGCTACAAACCCAAGGAAATAGAGGAGCAATGGGGAATAATTCAAAATTAACATGAAGGCAATCCCAAACTTCTACATTTCCAATTCAATTCCTCACACAATTGCCAAACCAAATTCTTTTTCTTTTTCTTTTCTTTCTCTTCTATTTTTTTTTGTAATTCAAAACAACTTTCAAGGCCACTATATAGAATGAACAATCCAAGAACCAACACAATTATGCACACCTCCACACTTGATTAAGCACTCATTCCCAAGACAATTTCAAAGCTCCAAAATTTTCTAAGGTAGGATCAATCATGATTTTTCAGGCTAAAGGCTTGTAATGAGCTATAAGACAATGAAACAAGGTAAGCATGCTCAAAAGGGCTATCAAAGAAAACAATTCAAGGTAGGCTCGCTATCTAGAGGCTCAACAGAACAAAACTTCCTATATCATCCTAAAACATGCATGTGAACTAAGAAGTATCAGAAATAGCCAAGCCAAGGACATTGTGCAAGCAATCAAGAGGCATAACACACAAGAAAGAACAATTAATGGCTTAAACCTCACAACGGGTAAATGTATCCCAAAAATAAGTTGACATGAAGAGAAAAGTATGAATTTCAGTACACAAAATGTCAAGCAACTCAAATCCTCCAAGAGTGAAGTAAGTGCTAAAACAGAATGCAAAACTTACACAAAAACAAAAGAAACATATGCAATTTTTTTTTACAAAACACATGAAAAAACACACAATAGAAAGTAGTATCCCCTTCACACTTAAACTACATATTGTCTCAATGTGGCACATATAAGAAGATCAGACAATCAAATATCAACAGATGGAATTGGACTAGTGTAATAAAAGTATGGAAGAGAAAAAGAAGACTCCTTGAGTCATGGTGGGAGAAGGGAAGTGGCATCAAGCAAGGAAGTCTTCTCTACAACCGCGTCCACCAAAGAATGGCTTTAGAGGAGGCCCATTAACCTTGAAGATTTTATTCGTGGATTCACTTTTAATCTCAACTACACTGGTAAACTCTTGGTCACAGAAAAGCTTAATCAAAACTCGATTTCCTCATTTAAAACAACTTAATGTAGAAATTGTTGGACAATCGAGGATCAATCCAAGAGATATTCAAAGGCAAATGAGAGATTTATTGAACTTGACTTGTGAAATGAGAGGAAATCTAATAATATATACTGAAATTAAAACTGAAACAAACTTAAAATGCTATTAAAATGTAAAAGTGAAAACTGTTTGATGAAATGCCTAAATGAAATGAAATTCACCTAAGGTGTTTGATGAAAAACTAACACTAACCTATATGTGCTAATGCAAGAATATGCAATGCAACATGCCAAAATTCAATCTAACTTTGTAGGACACTTCTAACACCTAATTAGAACTTGACTCAACCATTGAAAACACTTTACAACTCAAAAAATGCAGAAATCACAATTTCAAAAAAATCTTGAGAACAACGGTGTATAAGTGGGTGCAGGGCAACATCAAATCTTGAATTCTAATGCTCGAAATTAAAATGTAATTATGCAAAATGCTTAAAAATTGTCTTTATTGATGAACCAAATAAGAATCATGCAAAAATGTAAAACATAAGTTGAAACCCCCATTTTACAACCCTAATTAACTTGAGTAACGAACAAGTGCATGAGCAGACAATTAAATGTAGCGAATGATGAAATGAGTGCAGAAATTGTTTAGAAAAATCAAGTGTAATATCACGAGTAAGAAACAAACACAAATCAATCACCAGAAACACAAAATCAGGGTAATCGAATCTAAGCTGCGAATGGAATAATAAAGCTTCTACAAAATTCATTCCATAGTTTAAGGTGCACGATTTATGTCTGATTGACCTTGAATCAAAAGACATTTGATATAGAAGTGAGGTGACAATGCACCTTCTGAAATTTATAAAGACTTCATCCTAAATTTAATGTTGAATTTGACAATATCACTCAATCAAGTACTTTTAAACAATGGGAGCAATTCAGTAGACAAGAAAAAGGAATTCATCACAATTAAACAGCAGAAACGTAAATAAAGAATGAATTTAACATAAGAAAGAATCCTTACAACAATTGGTTCGGTGAAAATGGATTGAATTACCCTGGAACAACTCCAAGATTCATCAAACTCGTAACGTGATGTGTAGTAAAGCAATGAAAAATGGTGTTGTGACCGTGAGTGAATGGTTCGTGGAAGAGGAGAGAATATGGTGTACGTGGATGGTTTGAGTGAGTGGTGTGTTGATTGTGTTAAAGATGGCACCAAACTAATGCAAATCCTGCACCTGCAGCTGGTATGATAGGCTACAAAAATAACTAACTAAACTACTCTATTATGCATAATTACATTGCTGAATTCACAAGTGACTTGGGTGGCGGGTATTCCGCAGCTGCTATTGGCTAAACCAGGTTCATTGCCTTTTGATTCATTATTGGCCTTAGGGATGTCAACGGGGCGGGTAAGGTACGGGTAGTAGCTCCCCTGTACCCTACCTGCTGGATAAATATCTGTCACGTATCCGTACTCGTACTTATATCCATCGGGTATCCGTTATACGAGTACCCATATAATTTTTAAATATTCATGAATATCCATGGGTACTTGCGGGTATTTACAAAAAAATAAAAATAAATATTTAACATCATATTTTAATAGTAAATTCAAATAAAGTACAATACATAACATTCATAAATTTTAAACAAAGTCCAAATAACCCATTTAAGTAGTGTTGAATGATAGTTAACAAAGAAAATGAATTTTTTTGGAAACTAATTGATAAAAAATTACTCATTCAAAATCAATATGTTAATATTTTAATCATGTTTTTTTTTAATTTAAATTAGAGTATAGTGGGTACGGGTATCCACGGGTATGGATACTATGATACCCATACCTGCTCCGTTAACATGCAGGTATTAAAAATACCTGTACCCGTTACCCGAGGGTATCCATTTACAATATCAATTTCCTACCTATTGCGGACTTTATCTGCGAATACCCGCATGTACGAATTTTTTTGACATCCCTAACTAGCCTCGACTTCGTGACTTGCTGCAATAGGTGATCAAAGCCAGCTAGCTCATAACAACTTTAGGTTTCCCTTTCCAAGTGTTCACGTGTTAAGCTCTTCATCACTCCTTGTCCATTTGGTCACAGTCCACATCATTCAACAATCCTCCTTGGTGAGAATTAACTTTAACACATCTCCTCCTACAATTTAGGACTCAAGAAATGAATTATAACCTACTAAACAATGCTATGCTACAACTACAAGCACCTAAGAGGACTAAACATGTGAAATAAATGAGTTTTTAAGAGTGTCATGCAGCTAGAGACCACTTTTCAGCAATCTTAGAGTCAGAACAAGTGTATTTTGATGTACTAAAACTTTCCCCATAAGTGCCTAACCATTTGGAATTGAATCTCAAAAAGTTAACTCAAGGTGTAAAAATAATGGTAATAATGGAATTGAATCTTAAATAACATAACAATAAGATATAAAAATAAATAAAATAAAAAATGATAATGCCAATTATCATGTGAGCATCAATTTTAATCTCCAACTTTTTGGTGTATTTGGCTGCTCCCACATCATGAACTCCTCTAACAACAATGGTGTCATTTCTTGCACCGAATTGCTAGGATACACCAAAATTGTCAATAGATAGCATTTTTTTTGCTAATAGATAGCACTTTTCAGTCGTTATCTATTGGAGCGATATCTATTAATAGACAACGCTTATAAAAAAGTGTTGTCTAATGACACTTTATAGACAAAACTTGACTCAACAAGCGTTGTCTATGTATCCTCAAGAAGGTGTTGTGTATCAATGCTCTTATAGATAGCATTTGATTCAACAAGCGTTGTCTATGTATCTCTTATAATTTATTTATTTTTTTGTTTATTCTTGTATATTTTTTGGAGGTTTGAAAGCTCCTTTATTTGTAATTTTTTTTTATAATTACCCACCTGCATTTATAATTTCTTAATTTAATTAAAAAAATTATAATAAAAATAAATAAAATATATAAATTAGTACACAAAAATTAACCATAATTAATTTTATTGATAATTTAAGATAAAGTACATCAATTAGAAATTACAATGTAAATATAAAAAAAATACATAATGTTGAAAATATATAACTATAATCATTGTTCTGCACACTCCTTAAATGATCCTAAACATGTCTTCATCAAACCTATCATCTCCTATGCACAAAACAAAATCATTGGCTCGCCCAATGACCTGGTGATCATCTCAAACATGTCTCCATTAGACCTATCATCTCCTATGTACAACATAAAATCAAGGTACATTCCCTTTTAAACTTGCATGGCAGAAAGTATTTGTTTGGCCATTGGTCCCTTGCTCACACCTTACAAGCATCACCATATGTACTTGTTAGAGGCTACAAGTATACAATAAAATGATACAAAACACTTGGAATTTCTCAAAAATAGAACCACAAAGCGAAAAGTGAACCAAGAATGGATCTACATTCACTATGTTTCCTTTTATGTTACTTAACAAAAATAGGTGTAAGAAATTCAATAGACTAACTAGTATCTGAAGTTGTATGGAAATAATAAAATGCAAGAGACCAACAATATCTTCTATAATAATTAAGGATACAAGAGAGTATAATTAAACCAAAAACTCATAGAAAAAATGACACTCAAACTTGATATTTGCTCATCAATCCTACTGTGGTGCCTTTACTAGACACTTAAACTACAATAATGGTTTTCAAATGCCTTGATGAAAGATAAGTTTAGCTAACTTGCAGAACATGTTTTCATGTGGAATTAATTGATGCAAAAATATAAGTGATGAAGCTGCCATTGATATCAATATCCAAGAAATAAAATGAATATACAAAAAAAACTCATTCCTAGAGAATATTGGTGTACACACCTGTGGTTTAACATCTACGTATTCTGGCCACTTTTGACTATTACTGGTTCATTTGCTAGCACACTCTCAAGGTGATTAAGAAGTTCCTTATCTTGGCATGATCCAAAGTCTGGACCTACATCCTTATAGCACCAAACAAGTGCAATCTCCTTGTCTTCAATGCTGGATACATAATTTGTTTCAATATAAAGTTTCATCACATGTTCTGCAATATGTTTCCAACTACAATCTTCTCTTCTGAGTTCATTTTTTTTCTTACATTAGCTGCAAATTACAAAATTGATAGAGAAAATAAGTAGCAGATTGAAGTTATAAACTTGTGATAAAAATTTAAATCAATAATAACCTTACTTTGTGTGACTCTTCAGAAAGTGCTTTATGTTCAGTTTTAAGCCAATTAACTTCAGCATTTAAGTTCTTTAGCACGTGGACGATTTCAGTAAGGATAGTTGCCCTGTCATTCTTGAGTCTATCAAGATTTATATTAATTCAAACAAGCATAAAAATCTCAATAATGTTATGTTATAAATGCTACATCAAATTAGTAATATATGTTGGAATTGGCATAAAAACCTGCACTATAATATATATATATATATATATATATATATATATATATATATTTATATATATATATATATATATATATATA
>Ga0214543_1006186_pt1 | contig 21489 bp, 8 predicted proteins | sample CNSS2metaG_FD_160094 | JGI IMG/M metagenome (GOLD analysis project Ga0214543, IMG submission 160094) | Root nodule microbial communities from cowpea collected in UCLA plant growth center, Los Angeles, California, USA - CNSS2 | ecosystem: Host-associated > Plants > Roots > Nodule | place: USA... | reverse complement strand
TGATTCATCTACTATAAATAAGAATATTACTCTCATGGTCAAGGGAGATATTGTTTTTGACCTAAGCAAGTCTTAAGCTATGGTTAAAAATATTTCTTTCTTTTTGTTTTTGGTTAAGAATTATCTGGCACTTTTCTTGACCAGAACATATATATATATATATATATATATATATATATATATATATATAATCTTGAAATACGAATGTATCATTTGGTTTAGAATACCTCAATTTTGTATACCTTATAAAAGGTTTTAACAAATCTTCTAGATATTAAGATGAAGGTAAGTAAGCAACCATGTCTTGCTTAGACAAAAATATTAATAATGTGTTTGAACGAAGAATTTCAAGAGATTAATTCATTTATTTGAAGAATTTAAATTTTTTTAAAATAAAATGACTTGTTTGGATAAGAAAATTAAAGGAAATTGAAATTGAGAAATTTTAAGAAAATATTTCAAATAACTAAAATAATAGAATTTGAAATTCAATCAAAAAAGAAGAAAATTGAAATTTCACAAGTTATGGAATTCTTCATTGGTCAGGATAAAAAAAGGTCGAGGCCGACTCGACCAACAATCGACCAAGACTGACTCGACCAAATTCGGTCAAATTTCAATCAGTGTCTACTTGATCGAAATTTCGTTCGGACTAACTCGACTGAATTCGGCCAAATTTGGTTGGTGCCGAGTGGGTCAAGTTTGACCACATATTTGGCTAAGGCCAACTTAATCGAATTTAGTCAGAGCTAACTCAATTGAAATTTGGTCGCAACTGAGTATGACCAAATTTCGGCCAAAACTTAGTTGAGTCAATATCGACCGAAATTTGGCCAAATGTGACTAAATTGGTCATGATCGAAGTTTGACTGAATTTGATCGAGTCAACCCCGACCGAGATTTGGCCGAATTTGGCATAGACGACACTGTTTAAAATTTGGTCAAATTCACCCAGCTGAAATTTGGCAAAATTTAATTGAGTCAACCTAGTCGAAATTTGGCCGAATCGATTCTAGTCAAAATTTGGCCGAATCGATTCTAGTCGAAATTCAACCGAGTCGACCTGGGAAATTCAACCTTGTCATCCTTAGCCAAAATTGGTTGAATGCGACAGAATTGGTCTAGTCGAAATTTGGCCAAATTCGATCGAGTCAGATTTGTCCAAAATTCAGCCAAATTGACCTTTGCCGAATTTGACTAAGTCAACCTCGACCTAAATTTGGCTAAATTGGACTGAGTTTACATTGGCTAAAATCTGGCCAAATTCGGTCAAGTCGGTCATATCGAAATTTGACCGAATTTAAATATTTTAAGTTGACTATTATATTTTTTAAATTTAATTTCAAAATTTTATATATTAAAATAAATATTTTTAGAATGAAATTTTATCTCATAAGAGAAATTCAATTATTTTTTCCAAACAAGAAATTGAAATGTAAGATATTTCAATTACTCCATCCAAACAGATTATTTAAAAAATGGTTAAATATGTTTTTAGTTCCTTAAATTTTAGTAAAAATTAGAATTAGTCTCTCTTTAAAACTTTTACTCAATTTAGTTCCTTAATTTTAAAACTGTGTGAATTTGATATTTTAATAAATTTTTTTTATAGTTTAATATTTCAAACGCAAATAAAATGAAGGAAATTCAATCGTAAAGAAATTAAATTTAGTGCATTTTAATTTTTTAGAATCGTGAAAATATTTCATCCAAACTCAAGCACTTTTTCTTATTTATTTTTTTCTTCAATCTTCCACTAATGGCTTCTTGTAATATTTAAAATCTTCTTCTTTAAATATCCTTAAGAAAACAAAAACCAAATGGGAAGGGGAATAAAAGAAAGGACTTTTATTTGGAAATTTTCTTCACTCCTGTATTGACTAAAATAAAGATAAATATAGTTCAAAGCTATGATAGTTGCACCAAATTAACATAAAAATAAATGTGGATGACACTTATAAGGGAGTTCTTAGAAGGTATTTGGTGATGACAAGTACGTCATGCTTCCCTTTGGTCTTTCCAAGTCAAATCTATTATTACATTGACCTACGTTAAAGTCCAATTTGTATCAAACTTATGAGTTGTCATAATATATATTAAAAAAATCAGTTCACCTTAGTTTTATTTCCTTTGTAAATAAATACTTTTAATTTTTATTTTATCTCACTTGTTTTTAATTCTTTTTACAAGTCATTATAAAATTTAACTTTTATAATGATTGATCTTAACATATTTAACAAAATAAACGCCTCAAGATCTATTTGCTATTCCATTTATCCTTAAAACCTATATTTTATCCATAAAATATTTCTCTTAAATTTTAACTATTCATTATTTTATTTTACATGCACTAACTGCTGCATATTTAAAATACAATGACAAATATGAATTAAAAGATATAAAATGTAACTGATAAATATTAATTAATAGATCACAATTATTTTATTCCTAATTTTAAAATTTTTAATATTTGAAATTTTAAGAAGATCATAGACAAAATAAAATGAAGACATGGTTTAGACTCAAATAAAAAAATAGTCTATTTTTTTCCTTAATTAGTAATTCAACCCCAATTTAATGTAAGAGACTATTGATGAAAGGGGCAAATTTTAAAAATTAGTTGAAATGAAATTGAAATTCAAATCCTATCTGCATAACGAAATCAAATTTAAAAGTTAGTCAGAATAAAATTAAATTGTACGGTATTTAATTGTAAGGGGCTAAGTTCTTAACATGTATTAATGATGAACAAAATCCATGATTTGATTAAAACACAACATATCAATAGGTTGTTTATAACAAAATAATTAATTCTACAAATTAATTGGGATAGAATCAAAGTCTATAAAATCCCATTTGGATAACATCTTAAGTTTTAGGAAAACAAATACTTTTTTCTTTTTTTAAAAAGCAGAACATGTAAAGAAAAAAGAAAAAAGAAAAGGAAAATATGTTGTAATCTCTCTTACTAACAATAAATAAGAACAGACAACCTACAATTTAAAAATCATAACAATTATATTGAAATACAGAGACTGTACTTTAATCTAATCTAACATCACTCTTTGGTTATTATTAGGCAGAACTAAGAAAGTAAGACCAGAAATGAACCAAGTCAGAAAATGAATTGTTTATGCTTTTATGAAAATGGTGTTATTAATGTGTCACTGTCGAGTCCTGGTGGAAACAGTGAAAGTCAGCTTTCTACTCAATTAATTGTACCTATAAATACATGCATATACAAGATGCGATTGCAGTAAACTCAAACTTGAATTGGTTGAAACTATTCCAATAACAAAGAAGAGTCACAGGCAAAAAAGATAGGATAAGATATGCCTTGTCTTTACATCTCCACCAACATTAACTTAGATGGAATCAACATCGATCCAATCTTTTCTCAAGCCACCACTGCAGTTTCCAAAATCATCGGAAAACCAGAGAAGGTGTGTTACACTACTCTCCCTTTCTCTTTAGTCACTCCTTTTTTTCAATTAATCTGTTCACAGTTCTAAGTCTGCGTGAAAACTCAATTGGGTTGGCTCAAATTTTAATTTTTGTGGAGTTTTTAGAAACGATTGTGACTCAGATCTTTCATATTTGGATGCAACTGGGTTATTCTGCTGCTGTTTTCAGCTTTATACTTTCAGCAACTCAATCTGTCATATAGGATAAGGAATCTGAACTACATGTTCGACAGTTTTTTTGTGGAATATGCAGAAGCGTTTTTCATTGTTCTGCAGATGAGAATCTGCCTCTTTTGTTTTCTCTTGCATAGTTTGGTCTAACAGTCTGCAAATTTTCAGAAAGTGATTATCTATTGATACTAACTCTTATTTATCATTGATTTGGCATTAAAAGGGTAAATTTGAATTCACTGGTTTATTTATCAGAAGAAAACAGTAAGACATTTGGAAGAAACAAACTGTTGTTGTTGGAATTAACCTTGTAAAATTTACATTAGAATCTCACTTTTATAATATAAGAGTTAGGTTTTGTGGTTTGCAATTGGATCCTATGATTCCACCACGCACCATTTTTGTTTGAAGTTGAGAGATGGTGAAAAACTATAACACTGATTAAAATTGGATAGATAGAAGTTTGGTGATTATTGTGTCTGCTTCAAGTGGAATAAGATGAGTCAAACTTGGAAATCTTATTAACACAAACTGTTTTAGAAAATGAAATAAACAAATCCCAATGGGCAATTAAAAAGTTGGTTGAAAAAGACAGGCAAATTGGGTGGTTCTCAAAGTGTAGGGCAGAGTGCAATGTTTTGGTGGTTTTTTGTTTTTTGATATTGTTGCAGAATCAGATCACTAGGATATAAAATAAGGCAATAGGATATTCACCACTCCTTAATGCAGACATTGTCATCCTTAAGATAATGAAAGCCCAATGAATCAGGTTTAAGGAATTAAATAAGAGAAGATATAGGATATTAAAAGGTAGATAATATAAAGTAAGTTTGCATTTAAAGATCTGTCGATGATGAATTTGAATTTTTTTTTATTGAGTTTTTAATATTATTTTTCTAGTTTGGCTTAAAATTACATCGGTATATGTTGATTTTAATAGGGAAAATACAAAAAATAGTAAAGAATCTTGACTCGTCAATAATATTATGTGGTTATGATATATTTTTTTAACTTTTTATAATTGAACGGTTCAATTCTTTTTATATTCTTAATAAGTTAATAGATATTCAAAATAAATTTTCCTTGATTATATATGTATTTACAAATTATAAAGTCTCACTTGATTACTTTAACTTTAAATATGGTATGAATAATTTTGAAATACTAATACAAATTATTGATTAATTTATTAGTTTCAGTTAATTAAACTTTTTTCGTTTAAAAGGGAATACTTTATTATTAATTGATATTATAAATCTATTTACATATAGTAAATAATTGAGATTCCCTTAGTTTAGTTCATATTGTACTTCCACTCCTTTTTTTTTATCCTAAACAAAATTTCTTGAAATTCATGTGGTAAAAAATGCACGGGGAATTATTACAAGGTTATTTGCATTAACACAGAATCATCATATGAGGTGTGTACCATACTTAAGGCAATTTCTACCTAAAGTGTTTGTTTAATGTATTTTTATACCTGAAACTTTTTGTTAATGCGTTTTCATGTTTGAAAGAAATATATAGTTCCTTCAAACCAGACTATGAGTGTGTACTTTTTATATTTTTCTTAAAATAGATTAGAAAACATGTTTTTGTCTTCTAATTTAATAACAACGATTAAGATAAAGACATTAAACGTCAGTGTCATCGATTTTAGAGAGTTTCTTTAAAAAAAAAAACAAAGAAAATACTAACTAAACTGAAAAGTTTAAAGCTGAAAGAATATCATGGTTACTATTTAAGCTTTTATATTAATAAAATAATATAGTTTTAAAAAAAATTTATGTTAGTTTTAAAATTTACATAAATACAATAAATATAATCAATATAATATAAAAGGTTTTCACTTCTTATGCTCGTTATATATAGTTATAACTGACATAGAAAGTATTATTTTCTCAGTAGATACTAACTTACACGATTGTTTGGTCATAACAATTTGTTAAGGTGTATCATACACACTCCCTCACACTCCCTCATGGACGCCACCATGATGGCCATCATGGCCAACTAGTCTAAGACAAGTTCATTAAAATTATCCAAAGTCTCTAGGCTAAATTGTAAAAAATTGGCAAGATTTAAAGCAATTGTGGAAAGAAGAGAAAAATGAAAGAAAGAGGAGATGAAGATTTGCACGTGGAAGGGCGAAGAAGAGAAAGAGCAGAATTGCATACCTAATGCGAAAACAAAAAGTAAGAAGAGAAGAAGGGTAACGACATTCATGGAAGTAGAGGGAGGGTTCGAGAACAACAACAAAGACGACGAGACCACCACAACAAAATACCTAAATCCAAACCCTATACACAATGTTTCGAGAGCAATTGTGAGAACACTAAGGGTCTGTGAAGACACTAAGGGTTTGCGATAGCGAGAGCGACACCAACGAGAGCGAACTCTGCGAAAACAAAAGTGACCACCAACGAAAGGGAGAAAATGAGAGTTAATTGAGGGAGAAAAGTAGTGCAAGGAGAAAAGTAGTGCGAGGAGGAGAGCATTGCAAGGGAAGGAAGCGAGAATAAGAGAATTAAAGAACCAACATAGTATTTGTTTTTAAATTTAAAATAATATACGCACATTTTCTATACCAGTTATGGATATAATCAACATATAAAGTCTTATATTTTATTACAAAATTGCTATCATCTCACTTTTTATGTTGGTTCTAGTAATAACTAGTACAAAAAGTTTTGTAATTTATTACAAATTTCTCACAGCATCCATTTTCTATGTCAGTTCTAGATATAATCGTCATGAAAAGTTTTTTCATATTTACAATATTACTACTACGTCATTTATTGTGCCAAGGTAAATTATAATCGGTATAATAATAAATCGTCATAAAGCTGTTTTTTCAAGTATAAAAAGTAAATATAAATTCTTTTATAAAAATGAAAAAGGTGATAAATAAAAATAAATAAATAAAAGAGAGTGATTAAATAACATGGATATGTTTCCAATAGTTTAATGAAGTGTGAAAGAGAAAGGAAGATGGGTTGTGGGAGAACTGTGATTTGTTGTTTTGTGCATTGATTGCACTCACAACATTGTAACCACATCTTTTATTATAAATGGTTATTCAACACCTCACCCACTATTAAGTATCTCTTTGGGACCACCATAGTAACCCTACTATTATTAGTGCGATATCTTAAAGGTGTGGGATCTGATAATTCTTTCTCCTCGTAAAAGATGGATGGGATGGTCAAGGAAAACAACAACTAAATCCACTTCGAACAATGGAAGATGCCAATAATTATAGAGAGATCTAAAAAAAAAAAAAAAAAAAGAAAAAAATTAATTTTAACAAAAAATATAGAAAAAAATAAAAAAAAAAAAAAAAAGAGACACATATTTATTTTGAATATGATATTTAAATTAGTGTCACAATTTAAGTTTTAATATTAATTATTGGATGAAGTATTTATTGTTGTGTTAAAAATTATAATAAAAACTTAAAGTATAATTATTGTGGGCAGATTTCAAAGATAAATCTTAATTTCTTTATATCTTAATTAAAAACTTGTTTCAGTTTCATATCATATAATTGGGTGAATTTTTTTTTCCGCTTAGTATTTAAAAAAAGTGTCGAAATTTCAAATTTTAAAATAAAAAATATCTTAAATTAATATAATAATTATTTAAAGGAAATTAATTTGGATATGTGCAGTTTGTGATGGTGATATTGAAGGGGTCAGTGCCAATATCTTTTGAGGGAAACAAAGAAGCAGCTGCATATGCTGAGATAGTTTCAATGGGAGGCATAAATTCAGAAGTGAAGAAGAAACTGATTTATGACATTGGCACCATATTGCAGTCCAACCTATCTATACCAAGAACACGGTTTTTTCTCAAAGTCTTTGACACAACAGCATTTCGCACTAAATCCAACTTGTAATAATATGCTTCATCTTATTCTCACATTCTCACGTACCACTCTATCATTTCTCCATGAGTTTTGCTACTAATATATTTTCATGTGTGATGTTGATTTAGCACTCAATAGAATGAATCCCACTATGTGGTTACTTCCACTTGTCTTTCATTTTTAATTCTCTCACTATAGCCCTTTTTTTTTTCGATTTATGGTATTTTTGAGCTAATAAAAAGATAAAAGGAAGAAAAAGGCAAAATAACATTTTAAGATTTGTTTTTTTTTTTATATAGAAATGAAAGAAACAAAAATAATAATTCATAAGAGTTTTAATAGGCTTTTGGTTTCAAACTACTTTTCAAATTTGTATTTCGTTCCTACATTAAATTAAGAAAAAGGCAAAATAACATTTTAGGACTTTTTTTTTATAGAAATGAAGAAACAAAAATAATAATTCGTAAGAGTTTTAGTAGGCTTTTGGTTTCAAACTACTCTAAAATTTGTGTTTCGTTCCTACACTAAATTATATATTTATTAGTGTCACTACACTTTACCAAAGTCATGAAATTTTTTTTAGTATAAGATTTTACATGATTTTTATAAAGTGCGGGTGTGTATATATATATATATATATATATATATATATATATATATATATATATATATATATATATATATATATTAGTTCAGTACGAATTTTTTTAAAAATATTTTGGAAGAAAAAACATATTTTTAACCCTTGATAAATAGATAAATAAAAAGAAAGAGAAAATAAAGATAATTGAGAATAAAATTAAAGAAAACGAGAAGAAAGGAAAGTGATTTAGTTAAAAATAAATAAGAAAAAAAGATTTTTTTTTATAGAAAAAACATTTACCACTATTATTATTTATATGTTAAATATGATTTATGTCCTCCACATTATTGTAAAAGAATTATGTTCGCTTCTTAAACTAACTATCTTTTATAGCAAACGGTATATGTAGAGTGTTTCTCATTTAATAAATTACGTGTTTCTCATGTAATAATATATAAATGGAGAAGTAGAGATTAAATAAATATATATAATTTAATTCAGAAACAAATACAATTCTTGAAAATAGTTTGAAATGAAAAATATATTTGGTCTATTATTAATATTATGATTTCTAACTCCTTTTTTACATTTTTTTTTCTCTTTCACCTTTTATATTTTTATATTTCAATAGCAATCTTTTTCGTTTTTTATTATCTAAGAAAACTACTCATAAATTGAAAGTCTTTTTATATGACTATCTATACAATTAATCAAGAGATTCACATTTTTTATATACACAACTTCATTCCAATTTTACCCTTTTATTAACAATTTTATTATTTCAACCAATTATTTTTAATAAAGAATTGTTTACCAATTTTATCTTTTTAGTAACTATTATTATTTCAATTTGAATAATTTTTTTTCATTTTTATTGTAACGTCCCAAAAACTGAATAACCTCAAATTGATAAAACATCACATACATGAATATTCAGAGAGTACGGAGTTTAGGGTATAAGGGTATACCATACGTCAGATATACCCAGATTACAAAGAAAGGGCTCCACACGGCCCAAACAGAAATACACTGGAAAAACAAATAATTAAACTAGGTCTTGTTCAGAAAAGAGAAACATAAATAATAAAGTCCTTCAGTGATGGGCCCCACAGTGGGCCCAATACCCATCCAATCCATCAAGCTGTAGCATCCCCATTATCATTACCACTGCTAGGGGTTCTCGCATCTGCTCACACCAACAAGGTTGATGATCATCGTAAAGGTAGAGTCTACACATAACACACAAGCAAGCAAAAGGGTAAGCTAGCGAAGAAGTCATCATATCATGCACTCAACATACCATTTCACATTCAAACATACATGGCAGACACCCACATGTGAAGTACTCATCCATATCGAAACCTAAGACTTGACTATCTGGATACGTATCTGAGGCACCACCACGTGGCAGTGGAATTATATCCTAGCAATGAGACGTCACTGCGAGGCCTTCACGGAATTATACCTTTACAGGAGGCACCACCACGTGGCCTTCGTGGAATTATGCCCTGGCCCTGAGGCACCACCACGACTCCCGTGGAATTACGCCTATTTGTCGAGGCACCACCAAGGACTGCCCTTAAGAGGGTCCATGGAATTACGTCCAACCGATGAGGCGCCACCAAGATCTCTCACTACAAGAGTCATGGAATTATGCCCTACCCATGCTTTAAACATGTTCAACCCACCAATCAAGAATTTCCCATAACATAAATATCATGTATAATAAACAATTCATACAATTCATGCTTTCCACTTCATACCCAATCAAATAACATGCCATTTCCATTTCGAATGTACATATTAATCATGCCATCATCACACGATCCTTCTAGTAAAGCATTTGGGTCAGATAAACAAGCCACATATCAGTGAACCACTCAATAACAACATCAAAACCCGCTCGCTGCCTCGCTCAAGCTAACAGGGCTCGCTCAGGTGAGTCCCATCTCGCCTAGGCGAGGGCGCGACGAGGGGACAGGGAACACTGTGAGGTCTCGCTCAGGCGAGTCCCTTCTCGCCTAGGCGAGAGCACTCCTCGCTCAAAAAGAACGCATGTCGCCTAGGCGACAATTCGTGCAACAAAAACCTGGGTGAGCCGCTGATAATCTCGCCTAGGCGAGACTAGCTCGCTTGGGCGAGAAAACTAGCGTACTCGCCACTGTTTTCTCGTACAACAGCCAAAACCAAGAACCAAAACATGCTTTAACTTAATCCAAATCGGACACAACAACAACCAAACCATACAGACACGAAATGACAACAAAACAACGAAAAAAACACAAACAACTGAGGGTCCTAGCTTCCCTTACCTGGAATGAGCTAGCAAAATAACTTTGACACCTAAGCCCACCACTATAGCAGCTCCACGAGCAGATTGAAGAGTTGGAGATAGTGGCACAGAAGGGAGAGTAGGTTTACTACAGAGAACCCCAACATAGAACACGAAAATGACTTAGAGAAGGTTTAAGGTCATGGAACAAACTTTCGTGCAGGAGCAACAAGGTTGAACTAACTCGAACGGAACAGAAGACCAAACCCTAGCAGAGACGGCAGCAGCAGCTCAAGGGTGTGTGGAAATCTGTTTTACGCAAAAGTACCAGAATTAGGGTTTTGGGCAGCTTTAGGTCAGTTTTTCCCTTTTTGGGCCAGCCTTCAGGCCCAAAGGTTAGGGGCAGCCTTAAGAAAAAGGGCAGCACGAAAAGTGGGCCTTACATTTACTCTTTTGATAACTATTTTTTAAAATTTAAATAACAACTCATAATAAAAATATCCATTTACATAATAAAAATATTACCTATAAAACTCTAAGAATATTGATAATTACCCTTTTATAAAATTATTTTATAGTATTAAAATTTTTATATCAAAATTAAAAATTATTTTATAGTTTAATAAAACTTTTACTGTAACTATTCAAATTAGTAGATATCATACCACCAATTTGTTCATCATGATTAATATACAGTCGGTAACACTATGAATATGTATGATATTTACAGTCCATTAAGAAGCATTTTAATTTTTTTTAAAGAAATCTAAATATGATATTCCTAGGAGGAATTATAAAATTTAATAGGGTTAAATATATTTTTAGTCCCTTACCTTTCAGTAAAAATTGGAATTAGTCTCTCTTTGAATCTTTAGTCCAATTTAGTCTCCTAACTTTAGAAATATGTGGATTTAATTTTTTTAACCAAATTTTGTTAAGTTTATTTGACGTTTCAAACATTTATCATAAATGCATTTTAGTTGTTTACACCGTTTGACACATTTTCGCGTCAATGTTAGTTGAGAAAAGCGTTTGAAACACCATTTAAACTTAACAAAATTTGGTTAAAAGGACTAAATCCACACATTTTTAAAGTTGATAGACTAAATTGGCCCAAAGTTTCTTCACTAATCTTCTGGATCAGATGATCTAAAGGCTCTCTCAAAGTCAAAGAACACATCAAAGCCTTGCCCCTCTTCCTTCTCTACTTTTGTTGTTGCCTTCTCATTGCTAGAAGGTTGCTCACTTCCTTCTTCTCATCATTTTCAGATCCTCCATTAAGGGTCTCTTCTTTAGTTTCCTCTGATGCACCAACTTTAGTATTAATGCCTTTTCTTCTGAAGCAGGAACAACATTTGCATCAGTGCCTTCCACATTTTTTGAGCCGCTAACATTAGTATTGGTGTCACTATTTGAGTTATGTCGGAATCTCCACCCTTATTTTAGTCAATATCGACCTCTCCTCCTACTGGGCGAATATGAGTTGTTGGGCCCTAGTGAGGAACAAAAATCTATCATGCCTTTCATCCCTAGGTGCTAAAATGTTTCTTCATGGAGGTGCCACCTTTGGAAGTCTATTTTGCTTGAGCCCTTCTCCTATTGATTTAGGAATTTGTTAAACTAGATGTAGGAGTTAGAATTCTCTGTCTTTTAGCAGTGGGGGCGCTTTGGTGAACTAGAGGTGGAGTCCTTTGCCTCTTCTTTGGCCTCCTTACTAGCCTCTTTTTTTGCGTTTTCTCCTTTCTTTGCTCAGGCCTCTTTTCTGGCCTTGCCTATTTCCTCTATTCTAGCCTAGGTTCTTGCCTCTTCTCCGCCCTTAGTTTTGATCTAAGCTCATCACGTTTGCTATGCTTAACAGGTGTAGTAGTAATGCATGTTGTCCCACTGGATGATCCATCATTAGACTCCACTACAATTGGGGTTTCATCCCTTGCTACAACCTTTCCTTTTCCTACAACAACAATTCTTTCGCTCTTCCTAGTTGTCACTTTAAAGCACAATTTGCATTTGATTAGAGCTATAACAGTAGCTACAATTTATCCAACACAGTTTCTAATGTAGTTTGCTCATCAATGTACATGCATGAATACAAAAATAGATTTTAAATGGAATATGAGCAGGCATGGCTAAAAAATTGAATTCTAGGGTTTGATCATCATCGAAATCAATTTTCCTTTTTAAAATAGAGATTCAAAACTCGAGCACATTTGTGAACATACTGATTTCCATCGAAATTCATGAAGATAGTTCATTTTGTAGCAATGGTTCATGGGTGTTGCTTGAGTGAGCCTTAAGTATGGAGAAATAACTTGAAGATTATGAACAAAATAATATTCTCTTTACCTGGATTGATGCAAATACAATTAAGGGTTTAATGCTTGAGATTAAATGAGCTCAAAGAGATGGATTTTTGGAAGTTGAGAGGGTGAATAGAGTGGTGAGTGATAGTGGAGTCGTAGGTGCTCAAAACTGAGTGACAACTTATATAGGTGTCAAAGTTTAAAAATTTGAACCTAGATACTTTAAAACACGTGTTTTGTGGCTGAGCACCAGAATTAGGACCCAAGCACAAAACATTTATTTTTATTTAAAACCTTGTTTCAACCATTTTGTTCACATTCCTCTCAATGTTTCTCAAACAATAAAACCTCAAACTACATGCATCTTAATACTAAGTATTGAAAAACATTTATACAAAATAAAAAAAAAACTTGGGTTGTCTATCAAGAGCACTTGTTTAATGTCTTTAGCTCGACGTTTGTTTCATTAAGCATATGTGAATTATGTGAAGGTGGTACATCTTTCAAAGTCTCTACCTTGATAAATCCTCAACCTTTATCCATTCACAACCCAACTCCTATTGGTTATAGGGTCTCCTATCTCTGTGGCTCCATGTGGTTTGACCTCTTTGACAATAAAGGGTCCTGACCACTTTAATTTTTGCTTTATTGGAAAAGTTTTAGCCTTAAATTGAACAACATAATTGGTTGTCCTTTTTGAATTCTCTTTTCTGAATCTTCCTACCATGATACTTCTTCACTTTACTCTTATAAATCTTGGAACACTCATAGGCTTGTAACTTCATCTCTTCCAATTCATGTGTCTACAACTTCCTTCTTTCTCCAACAAACTTTAAATAAAAATTGGGGTTTTTTAAGGCTCATAATGCTTTGTACTCAAGCTATACTAGCAGATGACTAGCTTTCGCACAAACTAGCTGGAATTGTGAGTCCAATTGCGGTTTTTCATATATCTTGAAGAGATAAGGATAATCTTAAATAGATTGCTTGGCCTATTTGAATAACTTTCACCTTTTGTGCCATTGATACTCTTCTGGAATCACACAAGTTGCTTTGAAGTTGGCCATGTCAACAAACCAGGGCCTTTCTTTAATTGTTAGCAGCTTCTTATCAGGGAAAGTGATAGCCTCCTCCTCAAGCTAGGTTGGGCCAAAGCTTGAAATGGTGACTATGGTGGATGGTGGATTCACGGAAGCTTAGTGTTGAGAGAAAATGACTCTCGATTTGGCTGATTTAATGGTGGGATGAAGGTGGTTTATAGAGCTCTAAGAGAGGTTAGGCCAACTCAAGAGAAAGGGGTGTTAGAGGGACCTCTTGGGATGCTCTAGCAAGTAACTAAGAGAAGAAGTATGACTCAAAATTAATTTTTGTAGCATAATATTATCATTCTCAAAGTGAGAAATACATGAGGGAGACACCTCTATTTATAGAGTAAGGTGTAACCAAAATTGTTAAAACCCTAGAATGTTAACATGCACCAAAACCCTAAAAATGCTATCTTGGTGAAGGAGAGTTTTGATATGTGGCAATCCTCACTCTCACAAAACAAACCACTCATGTGTTGCCATGTGAAAAGGTACTTTATGAAAATCCTCTCCAATAGGATAATGACACATGGCCACCCATGTAAGAGAACTCTCCATTAAAGAGTTTGCCATGTGGCACATGTGGGATGCTCTTCCTAAGCTAGCTTGATTAACATAATTAAACATCAAAAAGTTGCTTAAGTAGACACATATGATGCTCCCTACTTAAGCAAGATTGTTTTTAAAACCCTACACTACTTGACCCTTTATACAAGGCCTAGAAGAAACCTACACTACTTGACCCTTAATACAATACCTAAATATTCATAATCTACTAAAGATACTCCATTGTGGCCAAAAGGAAAAGATTTTTGCTTCACCTTGCAAAGATGACTCTATCTCTTCATTAAAGTGCTTGGCCATGCTAGGGGGTATGCCATTAGAAAGTCTCCACAATTTCTTCTTCCCTGCTTGTGATTTCAAAATTGGTGAGCCAAGACAGATAATCAACCACTAGATTTTAACTACCTTTCTTGTCTTTGATCACTAAATAAAATTCTTGAAATAAGAGTATCCACCTGATCAATCTAGGCTTTGAGTCAGATTTTGTGAGCGAGTACTTGATTGTTGCGTGATCAGTGAAAACTGTGATGGTAGAGCCAATGAGATAAGTTCTAAACTTTTCTAGCCAAAAGACAAAGGTTAGAAGTTCTTTTTCTGTTATTGCATAATTAATTTGTGCTTCATTAAGAACCTTGTTGGCAAAGTGAATGACATAAAATTGCTTATTTTTCATTGTCCTAAGACAACTCCTAGAGCATAAATACTTGCATCACACATCATTTCAAAGTTGAGAGTCCAATCTGGTGCAATGATTATTGGTGTTGAGCTTAACTTCTTTTTTAGTTCAGCATAGGTTTTTTCATAATTATCATCAAAATTGAATTTGTATCCTTCATCAAGAGGTTACTTAGGGGTTTGGCAATTTCTAAAAAATCTTTGACGAACCTCTTGTAGAATCCATTATTGTCTTAAGAAACTTCTAATTCCTTTCACATTGGTGGGGGGAAATCTTTCTATCAATTCCACTTTGCCTGGATCAACCTCTATTCCTCTTTCTGAAATTTTATGACCAATGACAATTCCTTCTTTCACCATACAATGGCATTTTCCCAATTTAAGACTAAATTGGTTTTCACACATCTTTTCAATACCACATTGAGATTTTCAAGGCAATTATCAAATGATAAACCAAAAAGAAAAGAAATCATTCATGAATACCTCTATACTTTTCTCAAATAAATTTGAAACGATTGAAAGCATGCACCTTTAGAAAGTTTTTGGAGCATTGCACAAGCCAAATGACATTTTTCTATTGGCAAAGATCTTAAATGGATAGGTAAATGGTGTCTTCTTAATCCAATGGATCCACTATTATTTGATTACAGCTTGATTATCCATCTAAAAAGTAATAGTATGTTTGTCCAATAAGTCTCTCCAACATTTGATCTTCAAATGGAAGTGGAAAATGATCTTTTCTAGTGGCCTAATTCAATTTCCATCTTTTTTTTTTTTGCTTTAGTTCTTTATTTTTGGGTTGAGCTGCAATTTTTGAGCTGTAGAAGATGAAACTTACACTACAAGAAATATAGATATTATCTACGCCAGTATTTCATAGGTAATAGAAATTTTTTTGTAGGTAATGCAAATTTATCTACAAATTACCTACGAAGTGAATTTCATGAGTATTAAGTTGGTACGTAACTTTATCTACGAAAATGAGCTTCGTAGGTAACTTACCTACGACCATTATCTACGAAATCGAGGCATCCATAATTATCTATGACAATATTCATCAATAATTTTCTCATTCAATATTTGAATTACCTATGAAATATTTCGTAGGTAAATTACCTGTGAAATATTTTGTAGGTAAATTAGCTACAAAATATTTAAATTACCTACGAAATATTTCATAGATAACTCACTTATGATAAAAATTCATAGATAACTTAAATATAAAAAAATCAAAACAAATTTTTGGTCATACAACTTTTATGTCTTATTTTCCTATGGCTGCCACTTGTTATATTACATCTTATCATACTACTAACCTATGTTATATAAATATCCATAGAAATCCCATAAATCAAATTCAAGCTAAAAAAAATGAGGCAAATCGAAGTTCTACTTGGACAAAAAATAGTTCACTTAATAAGAATTCTAATTCAAACGATAGCATTGATTGCACTAGCAATCATTATCATCACATCAACACTCCTTTCCTGTAAGACTAGTGATAGTAGAACCTAGAATTTCAAAAACAAAATTTACTACAAATAAGCAGTAGCAAGCCAAAAGAAAACAAGAAAACCAAAAATAAATAAATTAGTTTTAGGACTATATATACATCACCAATATATACTTAAACAACTTCCTCATGCAGGCAAACTAAATTTCTTAACATGAGTGCTAATGGAAGGAGGAGCATAACATAACTTATACATTGAACTTTTTCTCTACTTTTATAGAAAATACCACATTAATTGAGAAAGTACTATTTAGATACAAAATACTTCCTATACATAATACTTATTCAACCAGACACTTGAGGAACAAGATGTACAACAACCTCCTAATTCGAGTGGAGAGTGAACACTACCAGCTTTGGTTTTGAGTGAATACTAAAAACTTTGGGTTCAGGTGAAATCGGTGAAAACAATTCAGTTATAGGAAACTTTACAGGAAGGTTGCTGAACTTTCATGAAGAAAAGGAAGCTTCCATTAGTAAAATTGAGGCAATATCAAATATAAAATTCCTAAATCATATGCATTTGTACTCACACTAGAAAATGAGCCACCATATAAAGCTTAAGACTAGTGATCCCTCAAGATATCGCTTCATCAGTTGCTGGTTGGAGGTCATCAAGTCGGTGCCATGCAATTTCCTACACAAATTATAGTTTCTCAGTATTTTGATCACCAACAGTTGCCATTTACATGATGATGATTTTACCATGAAATTTAACCAAGGGCAAAGAAAACTAATAACATGGAAAGCTCTCGGCCACAACAAATTCAATTATATAAATCCTTATTCAAATTAGAAGTAACAATGGTGCACACTAAGAAAAGGAACGCAATGAAGTAGATGGAATGTAATGTACACAACATGACTACATATGATTTCAATGTTTTTGAAAGATAGATAGAAAACAATGTTAGCTTCACATGACTGTGAGGAAAATGTAACTAAATGGGCTGCAAATACTAAATAAAGGAAAATGAAAGAAAATATCTCAAGATTTTTTATTTAGTTTGACTTTATTATTCCATTAATTGTGACTAAGCCCATGCCTGTTTCTTCATTTAAAAGGTCCCAAAAACAGTAAAAATAGTGTAACTAGGAATGGGGGAAAGAAGTACCTGGAAATGGTGTTTGGTCTACTACTGGGATATGCAAGCATCATATATGAAACATCCTTCATTCAAGAAAAAAAAAGAGTAACACCATCCATTATTCAAGAAAAAAAAGAATAACACCATCCATTGAAAGTTAGTTTCTACTTGGCTAATTAATATAAATGGCTTGATGTAGGTTTATTGAAATTACCTTTTACTCATTCAATTAATATAAGTGGCTAAACTTTCCTTCATAACAAGACTCATTCTGATATCTAATCTTTTAGGAACATAAAATATCAGCTTTAACAATTACCAATAAGGACTGATATAAATACAAAAACTATATTATTTAAGTTCATAGATCTGGCCCAATATAAATTTCTCACCACAGGTTTAAGAAACAAAAAATTATCTATTGATCATTATAATAATAACAAATTTTAGCCATTGTTGTGTTTTAATCAATAAATAATAAATCTAATAACTAAATAAAGAGACTACATGAGATTTGTTAGACACTTTTATTTTTTCTATTTTGCTTTCATAACTTTCTCGGCCATTCTCTATTTTATACCTATAATTTCCCTTTTATAACCTCCAGTACATTTTTTTAAGCACCCACTCTTATTATTTAGCATTTATTAACTTTATTTTTTAAAGATAAGGAAGGATCATAAAGTATCTTTTTTCTCCTAGTCTGTATACCTCTTTAAGATAAATACATGTTTCTGTGATTTGTAATCAATATCTCTAAAACTGAAATATGTGCTTCTGATATATGCACCCTGCTTCGTGAAAAGTGTATCCTTCTATGTCAAGAATTATGCTTAGGACTCCACTGTAAAAGTTATACCAACAATTGCATACATTCGGCTGTGATAGTATAAAAACTTAAATATGTTTTTAACATACCTAAGTTTTGTCCTCATACCATTATATACAAACTACATATATCCATACTAACTAATAGCTAAAGTGCTTCCATATATGCATTCAAAATTTCAACTAAAAACTAAACAACCTGACAGACATTCACTTATCATACAAACGAACACAACCAGCTACACAACACATAAATCACACCTCAAAACTTGTTGAGACGTGCTCGTTATTGCTCAATAACCTACATTTTAGACATTTGCTTTTTAATCTCCACCATTTGCTACGATAACAACTTATTTTAAGCTAGAATTTCACTTTGTGTATCTAGCTCCAAAATTCCTCTATTGGTTGGTTGGCCTCAATCATGCTGCACTTAGTGGTCACTAGTTGTTAAGGATTCTATGATTAAAGTTTCTTCAGTCACATCTTTTGTCATAATAGAACCTCCTGCAAAAGCATCCAAAAGCATTTTGGTTTATGGCCTAAGCCCATTGTAGAACATACTGACTTTTGCCACATCATCAAATCTATGGTTTTGACAATTTTTGAGAAGATATTTGTATCTCTCATGCTTCACATAAAGGCTCATCTAATCCTTGTGAGAAAGTTGCAATAGGTGACTTAGCACCTACATAAAAACTTTCTACTACAATAAGATAGGTAAATTTTGTGTATTGAACACGTATTGAGATATTTAAATAATGTTTCTATTTTTTGACGAACAAGGAAGTGAGTTGGTATACAAGTCTCAAGCTTGAAAATAGATTAAATAATGTTTTTTAGCACATAGACATTTTGATTTCCTTTTCGAGAATGAACAAGTTTGTATAACTATGTGTTTAGTATTTTTATAATCATTTTACTATCGTGAGTATCAACTTTTTACCATTGAGTTTCCTTAGCATATGAATTTGTATTTGAACGACTTTACTTGTTCTAATAATGACTTTACTTAATTACTTCTTTAATGGCAAATCGCTTACACTTTTTAGTAATTTTTATAGAATAATTTTTTAATGCTTATCTTTATGAGTAATAATGAGAATGAATGTGTCACTATTTTTATTCATTTCTCTCCACCACACTTTTAAAGGATGTGATGTTTGGGAAATGATATATTATTTCAGGTAAAGTGAATTAATGGTCCTATTCAAAATCATTTTTTCCTCGTATTTGTTATTTTTCTTTGTAAATGATTTCAAGCACATTCAAGAGCTTTCTTCTTCCTTTTCTTTGTCCATATCTTTTGGTCGATTCCTTCTTTTAATGAATTCATGGTTTGTAAACATTAAAGGAGACTCATCTTCAGAGAGTTACATTGACTCTTTTTCTATAGAAGTAGATTATGTGGAGATTTTAGCTCTTCCTTCACAATTTTACAACATAGCTGTTGTAAAAGTCCCCTTGGCAATGGTTAACCCCTTGCCACTACAATCCAAGCCCAAGGGGGACGAACCTTGGAGGGCATACGTCAATAAGGATCAAGTACTTTTAAGGGAAAATGAAAAGATAAGTTTCTCCCATCTTAAGTCCATAATGAGTAGGACATATTTGACAATCAAGATTTATGTATTCAAAATCATATAAATCAAAACGCATAACAAAAAAAAATCACTAATGAATAGAACAATAGAACATTATGCACACAAAAATAATGCATTTCAGCTTATATAAATCAAAAAGGGACTTTATATATAAGTATGAAGGTAACAAAACAAAATATCATTGTACACTATTTGCTACCATACTAATAGATGGTCTACTACATTATATTATAGACAATCATACTACAAAATCATAAATGATGTACCAAACTCTAAAAACAATTGGCACAATAATCATCTTTATATAAGGGTACCATATACATGGTTGAGAGGGCATGAAAATCCAAATGTAATAGAAGAGAGACTAAAAAAAAACATTGGTTAGAGGAAGAAAATAAGTGTGGACTTTATGAGGAATTATTCTTACTATAGGAAATGGGCAAGGGTGTGTTAATTTAAAAGGAAATACAATTATAAATATTTCCATTTGTTGGTATCAATACAAGAAAAATCACTAGTGTTACAAAATGTAAGTGTTGTGAGAAATATTATCATCAAGTATACCTACTGATATATCCTATCGAGGAAAGATTACGATCATTTCTAAATTTAGATTCATTTTGTAAAATAGATAAATCAAATCAAAGACTACTAGAAGATATATAAGAAGAACGTGGAATAAAATAGAGATGGATGCGCCACAATCTAGCAGATTGGTAAGTCAAGAAAGATTCCTCACAAAGAATTCAATTTCTGATAAGAACCGATGTTTTATAACAAGAACCAAGAGAATCCTCTCTTAAATGAAAACTAATTTCATATAATGATAAACCAAAGGTGTTTACAGTTGTGTTTTGTGGCCCAATATATAGGCACAAATGTTTAAGAAATCTAAAAATCCTAAAAGCAAACCCAAAGCTTAAAAATGCAAAAACATAAATCGAAAATGTAGTTTCAAACGTCAACACTTGCCCAATGACATAGCTCGCTCAACGAGGTGTGCAATCTATAAAAATCAGAAAAGGGAGTGTATGTTCAACAAAAGTGGTTTGCCCAATGAGCTTACAAATAAATAAAGAAAATTAACAACTTTTAATTTTCTAAAATATATTCTATAAGTGTGTTACAAGTCATGATGTTCATGTCTTCATGTCCTTGGAATTGCAAATAGTCCTCAAGTTCTTCTTATATTAACTCAAGAGATAGTTCTCTATCACCTACTATTATGACTTATATTTTTTCTCAAATCTTTTTTAGTCATTTCCATGTCTCATATCACAAAATAATTTAAAAATTTTGAAAAATTTATTTTTAATAATAAAATTTGAACTTTTCGATCTTAATATTTAAAAATAAAAACGTAATTTAAAAAAAATAGTATAAATTTATGAGTTTTTAAATTTTTTTCCCATTTTGAAACACTTCTTAAAAAAAAGTCTATTTACACACACACACACACACACACACACACATA
>Ga0214543_1006181_pt1 | contig 21505 bp, 13 predicted proteins | sample CNSS2metaG_FD_160094 | JGI IMG/M metagenome (GOLD analysis project Ga0214543, IMG submission 160094) | Root nodule microbial communities from cowpea collected in UCLA plant growth center, Los Angeles, California, USA - CNSS2 | ecosystem: Host-associated > Plants > Roots > Nodule | place: USA... | reverse complement strand
GATACTGACACCACTCTCAACCCAAAACCTTAAGGCAATGGGTTTATGGGCCTTGATCCTTATATGGTGCTCTACTTTCTCATTTCTGGTCAATGTGAGACTTAGACTCACACTTGGATTCCTAACAGCCTTCAATCTCCCCAAACAGGTGATGATCCCAAGAAATGCCCAAGTAGTTTGAGGCCAAAACCTTGAACCCGTGGTAGGAGCAATAAGACATGTTAATGTGCATGTCCATTCTTCCAGGCCTCAACAGTGCCGGGTCAAGCCTCTCCTTGTGGTTGGTGGTGAGTATGATGATCCTCTCGTCACCACAACTCGACCATAACCCATCTATGAAGTTCAGTAACCCGCACAAACTCAACTGCATCCATCACATCGTTTCAGAAATTATTACATTCATTCAAATCTAACAAATAGTGTTGTTAAGAGAGAAAAATTATCACAGATGTAGAGAATGAATACAAACAGTGAAAGAATGATGACCAACCTGCACATTAGGTTGCTTGCGTCCATCTCCATGTCTGCGCCCTGGCAGATCAACACTACAATCAATGTCTTCAATCACAAGAATAGACCTATTTGCAGTTGCCAGCAACAACTTTCTGAGGTCTGAATCGGTGACTAGGTTGTCAAGTTGGAGATCATAGATATCGAACTTCAAGTAATTCGCCATGGCTGCGATCAAGCTCGATTTGCCGGTTCCAGGAGGGCCATACAACAGGTACCCTCGTTTCCACGCCCTCCCAGCTTTCCTGTAAAACTCCCTCCTCCTCAAAAACCTGTTCAAATCCTCCATTATGTGGTTCTTCATCTCTGCCTCCATCGCCACGGTCTCAAACGTTGAAGGGTGGTCCAAGTTAATGGAATCCCACATGAACCCTCCGTGGCCATAGAAAGTGTTGAGAGTGTGCATCTTCAACACCCTCTCCTCGTCCTTCATCTCCTTCTCTTTGTCAATAACGAAAGGCAAGTAAGTTTCCACCACCATCTCCTTGTGCTTCTTCTCAAAGCTTAGCTCAAAGTACTTCTTTTCTGTTCTGGTGGAGCTGTTTCTGGAGTGATCATAGGAACCATTGCCCTTCTCGAACTCTGAGCAGATGAGATTCCAGTTGAGTTTAACCCCATCAAACCAATCAACCAGCTCTTCACCCTTTTCAAGTCTTAAGGAGAGCTTTTTCTCCTTTGGAGTCTTGCTGACGCTTAGTCTCTCGTTCTGGGGGGTGATTTTTGTGGACAGGTAAACCTCTGCAGCATCGTAGAGATGGTTGCGAGCTATGCCGCTGGAGTACTCTTGGATGATGAGAGTGAGAGTGTTGGAGCGAGGCTTGAAGAAGTAGCGGAAGGTGTTGATAAGGTATCCACGAATTGGTTGAGGAATGAGGTCGTTGGTTATTGAACGCAGAAGCATGATGGAAGCTGTCATGGAAGCGTAAGCAGAGAAGATTGAAGAGGGTGAAGCCATGGCCATGTCTCTGGAAGGAAACATGGTGGTGGTGATGATGAGAATGGTTGATTGTGCACAGAGACCACTGGGAAACTGAAACTAAATAAAAATTGCGAGTAAAAAGTTTGTGGAAAAATCTGTGTTATCTGTTCCAAGTCATAAGGTTCATGAATGTGATCACGCTTACTTTATTTCTCTGTCAGTTATTTATTTTTACCATTTCATTTATCGTATTTGTTATTTTCTTCTGTTTTCTGTCAAATAATTGAATTAAATTGATTTTTAAGTTAAAGTAAAATGGTACTCTTTGAGTCAAAATAAATATGATATAATTAATAAGGATAATCCGGCAGGGTTTGATTTAATATAATAAAGAAGAAAAGTTATTTGTATAGGAGGAAATAAGTTTTTGTACTGTACATGTAAGTCAGTATTATGTTGTTCCAGAAAGGGAAATAAGGGTTGTTCTATTATCGGCGAGGATTGAAAAGTTGAAACATATAATTGTGGATTCAGCTTTATATCTAGTCTCTTTATAAAAAGTAAAAGAAATAGTGGAAAAGCAAGGAAATTTCAAAGAAGTATCGGTGTTGAAAGATGTACTAGCCGACCAAATTCTTAGTCTGAAAGATTGGCCATGGTTGACAGAAGCATTAATAAAGTTAGTCAATATTAAAGTTTACTTAGTAAAAGTTAAATATAACATAATATAACAATTAATTAGATCACCAACACAGCACACGGAAGTTGTAAGGTGGTTTAGGATAAAGGTTAGTTGAGTTTAGAAGAGAAAGTGCGACGTTATAAGTTCAACTCATTTTACTAATAAAGTAGTAATAGTATATATTTTCGGATAAAAAAAAAGGACAACACACAAATTATATATATTTTTATATTTTTTTTTTTACAAATGTGTTTTCTATTGAAAAAATGGATGATAATATTTTAAAGAATAAATTTATAAAGGTAATTTAGGTAATTATAATTATATAATTTTAAAATTTAATTTAAAATTAAGAATTTGGAAATTTTAATATCTTTGCTTCCTTCAAAATTAATACTTTTATTTTCATATTCTCTCTTTATTAATTAAAATGACTTTCATTTTGATCGAAGTCGACTTCTCTTTGTTGACTTCATATTGTTGTTTTGAATATATTGGTAAGAGATTATTTTAAACATTAAATTTTATTATAATTATTCTTTCATCATTATTAAAGTATTTTTTAGCATTATTTTCTAATATACATTTTCATTGTTAAAATAATTAATAATAAATATGACTTGTTCATCTCATATAGCATGAGATTACTTGGAACTCCACTTTTTCTTTTTCTTTTCCAACGCGCAAGTTAAGATTATTTGTCAAAAGTTTTAATGAGGATTTTTTTCTTTCAAACATTGACAAATTCTAAAAAAAAAAGGTAATATTACTTTTGTAAATATGAATTAAAAAAATGAAAATAAGCATATATATATATATATATATATATATATATATATATAATATTATTATTAAATAATAATAATAGTTATTATTGTTATATTAATGATAATTAGAATATGTTAATTTTAACCAGGGCAAAATTATAATATTTTTAATCTATTAAAATTTTATCTTTTATTTATCATATCATTCAAATCGTTCACTAACTATCACAAATTTTATCTCTAAATCCATTTATTTTCATTTTCAATTTCCTTCAAAAAAATAACACACACTTCACCTGGCATTTTTGTATTTTGGGGTTGATTTAAATCAAATTTGTAAAAATGGGTTCGTTGAATTGTTTTTTTGTAAAATGGGGTCAAGTCGTTAGGGTGGAATACAACATCAGAGGTGAAGTCGTCTTCCACCCAGCCGGTTTTTTTTTTCAAAAAGTTAAACCGTGCTGTGGTAGGTCGATTTTTGTTGATATGAAAAGTGAAGTTGTCCTCGTACATGACGACTTAACTTTTCGTTTTCTTTTTAAGTTGATTTTTTTTTTTTTACTTCTCTCTAGAGATTATATTTGTTATTTTTTTTCAAAATTGAAAAGTGGGTTGAGAACTGCAACTTCGTTTTCTATCATGACAACGCCCACGTATTCAATTATGCTTGCACTTTCAGTGTCGTTAAAGTTGGTTATGGTGAAGGAAAGTGGTTGAGCTAAGTTTATCGGAAGGATACAAAGGATGAGGAACAGAAGAAAAGTTTTCTGATATTGGAAATTTTAAAAAATTGGCAACATGGTTTATCACCACTGAATCTAAGCTTGAGTTACTGGCAAGGGATAAAAAAAAAATAAAAACTTCAATGTTTAAAAAAAAATTGAAAAGTGAAGTCGTCATGTACGAGGACGACTTCAGTTTTCATATCAATAGAAATCGGTTTCTCAAAGCACGACTTCACTTTTTTAAAAAAAAAATAGAAACCGGTTGGGTAGAAGACAATTTCACCTTTGATGTCATACTCCACTTGACGACTTGATCCTATTTTACAAAAAAAAAAATCAACGAACCTATTTTTACAAAATTAACTTAAAATCGACCCTAAAATACAAAAAAAAAACCCACTTCACCTTCTAATCCACTCAAACTCATTCTCTCACTCTCCCTCTCTCTCAAATCAATTTTCACATTATGAACACAACTTAAATGAATTTCAAGTGCAGAATTTAGACACAAGTTACCATAAATGTCTTAACTAATCTCATTCATACACCTCACCTTTATTTCTTTACCTTTCTCTTGCTGCCAATAGTTACAAATTAATAACACTTTCTTTAGTTAAAGATTAGTTATGAATATTAGAGAAATATTTTTTGGTGGTCGGTTAGAAAATGGATGACCATATCTGCTTTGTTAAAAAAGGGTGAGGGAGAAGAAAGGAAGAAAAAGAATATAGTATATAGAGTGCACTAAGTTGTCATGTGTTTGAAATAATCCAACGATCTAAAATAATAATTTAATGGTAAATCATAGCATATGCCCATGTTATTGACCTACATCATATTTAATCATGTTCTTGCGCCATCTACTCACAAATGTACAAAATTTTTATGCTTTGTTAACATCTAGACAACCACATGTGGATCATCATCCTATGCAAAGACTTCGACCACCATTTCCGGACAAAGTTTCATCTTTATAATATTATTATTTTGTTTTCTCATAAAATAAGACAAAATTTCATCCATCCACTTCTACAAATTTTCATAAAATAAATGAATAATGTGCTACTTCAAAATACAATAACATATACAAGTGCTGGGCAAGGGAAAATTAACACCTCAAACCCAAGAAATGAAGGAAGACATAGATTCTATGTAAGATATCATCACGAATTTTGATATCCTAACTATTTTGATATTTTAAAATCTATTAATTATTTGTTATTATAAAAATTTTTCAAATAAAATAAAATATATAAATATAAAACATGGAAGACTATAAAAAAGTTCATAATAAAATATATTTATTATGAAAATATCTAAATAAATATACTAGAGTAACATAATAAATCACTTATTCATTTTTTTATAAATAAAAATAAAATTAGTTGACCTATCTACTCAATGATTTTTCTTAAAAAAAATTACAAGAGATTTTGAGTTGTATATATTTATAAAAATATAAATACCAACATCATTTATCTCTAACGATGTGTTCTCTTCTGCCGATTTACCATTTTTAAGTATTAGCAAACACATATTTTAAATTATTTTTGTGTTCGTTTCGCATAATTTGAGGGAGAGAGAAAATACAAAAATAGAAGATGCTCAACTTTTCTAATCTTCACATCAGTGTGAAATGCAAAGATTTGAGAGAGATAACACTCTATTACTAAAATACCCCTTCTTCATGTGCAGTTCTTTATTTTGTTTTTGTAGTTACAATCCTGTGTGAGATTGCTGAAAATATATGATTGGTGGAATTTTTCGTGAAAGAGAGTGAAGAACTTACATTGTTGTGCCTATACTATTTAAAGCCATATGATATGATATATATATATATATATATATATATATATATATATATAATAAATAATACACATATTCATTCACTCAAATCTACACAAATTCATCTTCATACTCTCTTCTCAGTCCATCTATCCAAAAAAAAAAACAAGATTTTACGAAACAACTCATTGATAAAAGAACCATGACAAATCAGATAAACTCATTCTGCACCACTGACAAACCTGAAAAATTACCACGTGTCTTTTGAAAATTTAATATCAAACGTCTTTAAGATAAATAAAAGAACAATTTAAGAAAAATCACGTATTTTATGTAGGTAACTGTGAAAGAAAATGGGTCAATTCTCAGTCAACAGCCAAGCAAGATATACATACATATATATATATATATATATATATATATATATATATATATATATATATATATATATATATATATATCCATTACTAGAAGAAAAAAATACTAGAAGTAGTCTTGATCTTTATTCAATTCACGTTTTCTTGTCAGTCTCTTGGATTATTGTATGGTATAAGTGTATAAAATTTTGTTATAAGAAACACAAAGAAAAATGATTGGGATACGAAGTAGCATTTACTAACAATGAAATGTATACACCAATGAGAAGCACTAAGAAAAAAATAGGAAGTAAAACATATGATAAGTAATGTCATGATGAAAAGAAAAAAAAAAAAGATGAGAAATGCAGAAAAGAGAGATATGAAAAATAAGATAACAGAAATATTCCCCTGCATAGACATTCATCTCTCTTCTTGTATAAATATGGTGGAGACGGTTTGACAAATTGGCACCCCGTGGATTTAACAAAACAGAAAGTGAAAGAGTAAAATAAATAAGTATTCTTGAAAATCTTAGTAAGACTGAAAAAGATAGATAACCATAAAATATATGTAATCCAAGTTCGAGCTAAACGAAATGGAAAAATTAGGTTAGCGACTAATCTTATTTGACCCTACCGAATCTAAAATTTCAGTAAGTGTTGTACTTTTCTTTTCGTCATTATCAACCCCTTCTTTACCACCATCATCGAGCTCCTTCTTCTGCCGTTCCTCTTTATCTTTGGCCTCCTGTTCCTTCGTTTTAGCCTCCAGCTCCTCCTGTGTTTCTTTCTTTTTTCTTAGGAAATCTATAAGCTGTTTAAGACAAGTTTCAGTGTCGTTGCTCTTCAGAAGCTGTTCTGCCACTTCAGCTGGAGTCACCTGGGTTTTCTGAATTTCTTCCTCAATCTGTGGGAAGACATCATGTTCTTTGAGTCCGAGGTAATTGGAACATAGCTGCCTAAAACCGCAGGGAGTGCAATAGGACATGTGAATATGAACATCCATGCGACCAGGGCGGAGCAACGCAGGGTCAAGCTTCTCCTTGTGGTTCGTTGTGAACACTATTATCCTCTCGTCTCCACAACTTGACCATAACCCGTCAACGAAATTCAGCAACCCCGACAGTGTAACCTGCATGTTTAGTAGAAAAAATTTTAGGATGAAAATAACGCATACGCAAAAAATTAAAAACTACTAGTGAACATGATAAATCAATTTTGGGCATCCAGCAACTACACTGCGCGATCGCCAACACCAGAACAGAACAACCAGGAAGAATCACTTTAGTTTAGCAGACTGAGGATAAAGTGGCGTTAAAAATCCCTTAGAGTTGGCATATATATATTAACCTAAAGTGCGATTATGTAACCCAAATTTTCCTTGAGATAAGTTAGAATACCCTTGTCTAGAATTTATTTAACTACCCTGAATAACACAGATAAAAGAGGGTAACAGTGACCCAATTCATGTTTGTTGCGTTTCGATTGTATGCAAAAACATGATTGGGAGGATCGAAATCCATCCCAAGTTTATGGTTTTCACGAAAACGGCAGAGCAAAAGCACAGCAATTGACCTTCTCACAAAAGACAGAACAAAATCACAAAAAGAACAAACTTTGTGGTTCTAAAAACTGTTTCGAATTAAAAAAAGGACAGAACCAATTTTCCAGACTATAATCCACACGTGTCACAGAAGAACTTTAACTTGTCTTTTTATGTGAATGAGACTCCCATGAAACAGGAACAAGTTTCCAAGGAATAAAAGGAAGAGGGAAAAACCTGTCTGTCGTTATTATTTGCAGAGGAAAAGGGCGAAAAGTGTGTGGGCTCCGCTCTGCGATCGTGAAACTCAATAGTGCAATCAATGTCCTCAACAACGAGAATGGACCTATTAGGCATGGCAATGAGTAATCTCCTGAGATCGGAATTGGTCTGCAACTCGGTGAGCTCCAAGTCATAGACATCAAAGCGCAAGTAATTAGCCATAGCAGCAATCAAACTGGATTTGCCTGTACCGGGAGGTCCATAGAGCAAGTACCCTCTCTTCCATGCCTTCCCAACTTTTCTATAATACTCCTTCCTCGCCACAAACCTCTCCAAATCCCTCACCACAAACTCCTTCACGTCACGCTCCATAGCCACCGTGTCAAACGTCGCCGGGTGGTCCAGATTGATCCCAGTCCAGGCGTCGTTGGGGTTTCCGTACATGCAGTGGTAATCCACGGTGAAGATCTTCAAGGCCTTCGTCTCCTGCTTCAAGGACTTGGCCTCCTTCATAATGAAGGGAAGGTAGGTGTTGAGGACCATGTCTTTGTGCTTCTTGTGGAAGCTCAGTTCCAAGGACCGAACCTCCGATTTCAAAGTGGCGTTCATGTCGCGCGGGTTGTGGAAGTGTCGTGTCTCCACTTGACGGCACACCAGGACCCAGTTAAACTTGACGCCGTTAAACACGTCGTCCAGGCACTCGTTGCGCTCCATTGTGAGGATGAAGGTGTCGTCGGTTTCGGGTTTGGTCACCTTGAGTCTCTGCGTGGAGGGGGAGATTCTGGAGCCCAGGTAGGTCTCCGCCGCCTCGTAGATTTGGTTGCTCACGAGGCCGTCGAACTCCTCGATCACCATCGTTGTCTCCGATGAGAACCGCGACAGCGCGCTGCGGAGGCCATCTCTGACGTACGACATGAACTCCGGTGGGAGGATCTCGCTGGCTACCGAACGGATTACCATTGCGGTGGCGGCCACCGATGCCGCCGTGGAGAGGACCGTCTTCGCGGTGGCGAGGTTTGAATCGGGCGTTGAAGAGGAAAAGAAGGACATTGTGGGTTATTGGTTTGGTAAAAGAAGCGGTGGTGGCTTGGTTTGTAAGTGTATCCATTGGTATATATTGGGATGAATTGAGAGTGTTCATGTGCGTTTGGAAGTGTAAAATTTTCAAAGGAGAAAATGCAGAGAAGAAACAAAAGTGGGGTCTGGCCCACGGTGAACCTAAACTAACGTATTTGACTGACTCCGTAGCCTTGCAGACCAAGATAAGACTTTTATCTTTCTTTCTCCACTGTGATCTGTTCATTCACCAATAATTTTTATTACATATTTTATTATCTGTACAAATAAATTTAGAAAAATAATTTTTTTATTATTAAATTTTAATAATTTTTGTTACGACCTTAGATGAAATCTTTTAAATAATTTTTTATTTTAGTATTTTTTTCATTTATAATATTTTAAAACTATTTAAAAGATGACATTTTATATTGTAAGATTTTATATTATAAGAGAAAGTTAGTCCAAATATATTTCTTATAAATTTATTATTAACTCATATAGCGTGTCAGAAACTATAAAATTAAAGACAGAGTTGGCACTATATTATATCAAACTCCTTCAAATTGCAAACTTTTAATAAATTGCAGTCAACATAAAAAATATGCCCGATTGACTATATGTTTATCAATGCTTGAGATGAATTTCATATATTTTTTAAGAAAAATTGAACTGAGAAAAAGTGTGTAAACCAAAATATTTCTAACACTTTTTTTGAGAGCGGATTGCCATTTTAGTAAACTATTTTAAGATGATTATTTGTTGAAAAAAATCCCTGAGGAATCGAGGATAGGTGGTGAAATTGTCGTAATCAGTTAACTTCTTTTATATTTTATGTTAATTTGTAATTGATTGAAATTCACATCATAATGCATGAATATTGGAGTTTTTTTGTTATGTTTTCGCTTAAGAAAGATTTTATAATATAATTTTTATAAACTAATTTTTTTGACAATAATAGAAAGGGGAAAAGATATAAAATAACATGTAGATAATTTTTGTTTATTGAAAACTAAAAGAGAACAAGTAAACTTAAATGAATAATAGAAATAATGATTATTTATTAGTGGACAATTTGGTCTTTATCTTAACAAATACACAAGTAATAGCAACAATTTGTGTTAATCAAATAGTCCAAAATTAATATAATGAATAGTCACTAAAATACCTTTAAAAATTCTATCGCTTCCCTTATCCCATGTTTTAAATTCAGATTGAACGAGCAACACCAAGATTTAATAGTTTATTTATAATTGAATTGTAATTAAATTGTCGTAATTACATTAATTATATGTAATACTTTAAAATATAAAATATTGTAAATTTACGTGAAATCAAGATCTAAAATTATAAATTAATGTAAAACACTAAACTATATATTTTATAAGATTAAATTATTAATTACCGATTTAGTTTCATAATTGTTGGATTTAATTCAACTTGATTCCCTTGTTATTGTTCGGTTCAATTTAATTTTTCAATTATTTAAATATTTTTACCTTTGCGATTCTTTACTTTTGAAATTTTTTACATTTTTAAAAAATAAAATAATTTGAATATTTAGGTGTAATGATTTGATGTATAAATTCAAAAAAGTTATTTTAACATGTATGTATATATAAGTTATAATTAAATTTATTTATTAACTTGGTCTCTAGGTGGAAAAGACAAAATTGGATCACTTTAAAGAATATGAGTACTAAATTGAATAAAAGATTTAATTAGAGAATTAAATCAAAAATAACTATTACCATTGTCACGTGTCACGACCGTTCATTGTCACATGGCACAACAGTAACCACAAATTATAAATTTTAAAAAAAAAATTAAAAATTTTAAAAAATTAAAAAATTTACAAGGACTAAATTGAACCATTTTAAATAATTTGGGGACTAAATTGAATCAACTAATAATAAGGGGACAAAATTTAACTAAACCAAAAAAATGAGGGGGACTAAATCAGTAATTATACGAAGATAAAATTAATAATTTTTGGTAAACTAATTTATATTCCAACAAAATAGTTAAATGTTTTATTATCTATAACAATATATAAAGGGGATTCCCCTTTTTGTATCCACATTTCAAAATACTAATTTTATCCTTTAAATATAATAATTTTTTAATTTTTTAAAAATTGACAACAATTTTTTATAAATTCGGCTATTTCTGCTTCTTCTCTTATTCTTTATTTATCAATGATTATTTTTTCATTTGTTCGATATATTTCACTTTATTTTTTTAAAAAATGTAATTTTAGTTTATATAACAACTTAATAATATTACAATATTATCACCTACTAATATAATATCACACATATTTAAAAAATATATACACACAGGATAACGCCTGTGTTTATGCTAGTTATTTTAAAGAATTTTAGATTAAATAAAACTAAACATATTTAATTAAAAGAACGATAGGAAAAAAATAGAAAATGGATAAAAAAAGGTGGTTTTTCATTTATTTTTTCTAATTTCCCCGTTTTTTACTGTTATGACCAAATTTTACAAGTTATGAGATGCTTCTTTGACCCCACACCCTAAACTTAAGAGTTTATTTTGTTTTACCTTTCAAGAGGAAAAAGAAAATTGGATTGACCGCTTAAGTAGCAGCGTGCTGAAACCGCTGTTTCTTTTGAGTAAAGGCGAAGGTTGATTGACTTTTTCTATTCTTCCATTTGAGAAGAGTGATAATGAAAATATGTCCGTCACTCTTAAATTACCATTCTAATTCTTTTTGTGATTTAAACATTTTTAAGATGTAATTATGTAGTCCTTTCATTCAGATTATATTTCTACAAGAAATGTATTCCGTTACACGCAATGAAATAATTAACATAATTATTTTTTATAACTAACGAATTCTTTTGGCTTCCACAACTATTTTATGATTAATAGTTTTGATTTCAAAGTATGTGTAGATGCCAATACTATTTTTAGTGTCATCTCCATATAAAAGGCTCATTCAAACTGAACTCTCAATAATTTTAAGTGTAGTTAGAAACAGTATACAAAATTGTAAAATAATAAATGACACTATTTTAGTTTAAATTTATGTAAATTAAGTATTTCTCTATATATAAAAAATATATTAAATGACTATAGCCTAAAAATAGAAAGTGATATGGTATAGAAGAAAAATATTTTTACTCAAGTTTTTATAAATATTAAAGGAATTTAAGGTCATTTGAGTATGACACAAACAAGTTCCTTATCTATAAGGTTCAGTTCTTTTAATATTGTGGTTCAAGATAATAACTTTTTTTTTACTTTTACAATTAGATATTTTTCTCTACGTGAGTTCCGACTAACTTATTCGGGATAGTCTTTTCGGAGTTTCTCTCAATACATCACTTTAAGATAGTACTTTTCATAAAAGTATCCACACCCAATAAATCATACATCATAGTAGATTAGTATTTTTTTCATAAGAATATTCGCATCCAATAAATTACAACATCATAATAGATTGTGGTTCTTGGAGAGAGAGAGAAAGATATGAAAACATATCAATTTAGAAATATGAGACACAGTCAATTATACCAACTAAACATAAATATGTATAAAACAATTTTATTAGCTTTTCTTACATAAAAAAAATTATAGAAGATGCAAGAAATGGATAATGGAGAAGATGAATATATGAACAAAATTTGGGTCCTGTGATGAAGGAGTCTATACCTAGAAGATGGAGTGGTAAATATTGACAAAGGTTAAGGAGTTAAGAGGATGATAGAATGGTGAGTGTAAGGGGAAATATGTGTGTATTTGAATGGAATGATATGTATTGAAGAAAAATATAGATGAGTATTTATAGACTGATGGAAAAATAAGTAAAATTATGGGTGGATAAATTAGACGGAGAAACCGGACTAATAAAATAGAGGGAGAAAGTAAGTGAAGAAAATAATAATAAATAAAATGGGTGGGATAGGTGGGGGTGTTAATACAAATATAGATAAAGTGTGATTGTTAAAAATGGACTTCTTGTTAAACGAATAGGAAAAAATGAAACAGGGTGGTGTTGATAACAATTGATGTATAAAAAGAAAAGTAGTAGGTGAATGTAATAAAATATAAGATAATATTAAATTTGTAGATATTATACCTTGTAAATATTTATATGTAACATTTGATAGTCACGATAATTTAGGATAGGATAATATTATGTTATATATTAATATGCAATTTGTTTACCATATTTTGTTGGTATGATGTATGGTATATTTTGAGAGAAAATTTAAATTAGAAAATAATTGAATAGAATAAATGTAAGAACCAACATGATTTAATTCAACTCATTTATTTATAAGTGTAACACCACATTTAAATAACAACTTTAATTTAACTAGATGTCACACAGATAGAATATAAAAGACAAGTTTTAGAGTATAACACTACTCTTTACAATATCCAGAAATGCTAGGAAGAATCCAAGACACACCACGATGTCAGATACAATTGAAGTAAAAGATTGACAGTAAATCAATGAAGTGCCAAGCAATACAATACATGGGTTGTGGCCTTAAAGGAAAGCTGGAAATCCAATCCAGAAAGAGACTATGTAGCGGAACCTCCATCACCCTGATGATCACGGGGAGTTCTCACATCTGCTCATATCAACAAGTTGATGATCATCGCAAAAAGAGAAAACCACACAACAAAACATACAACAAGCAGAAAATGGTAAGTTAGAGTAGAAAACAGTTTATCATACAATTGCATACAATTTCACATTCCAAGACGCACATGCCAGCCAATCATGTTATGACTTCTCAAACAATACACTAAGACTCAGACACGACTCATCTGAATACATATAATTAGTCGGATTCAGCGGATGCTTGTACTTGTGGTGGACATTCCCTGCTTTACCGAGCTGCTCTCCCCCGAGCTAAGTGTTACAATATCTCAACCCCCACACACAAGGTTAGCCCTTAATGGGTTTCAGGCCTCCTGGTACTCTCACCACAAGAGTCAGTCCGCTCTATGTGAGACTAACTGACTCCTTAAAGCGTCAAGATGCAATCTTACCTTGAATCCTTACTAAATTATATAGATAGGGCACCACCATGAACTCCCACTAACAGGGGCCATGGAATTACGTCCCGACCACTAAGGCACCACCATGAGATCTCACCTAGGGATTCATGGAATTACGTCCTAACCACATACACATCATGTTCCAACAACCAAGTAAATACTTATCGTGCATATAAATCTTATGCCAACCTTTATAACCAACCCTCATTCATATTCCATGTCAAATCCATACCAACTTATCATTCTCAATCCATGAAACCATTCATACATGCAACATCCCCAAATCATGTTAAACTCATCCATCACAGACTATAAATTATCTCATTCATACATAATAACCCAATTCATACTTTAAAAGCAAGATCAATACAAACATATAGCCAACATTGGAGAACGGAGAAACAACAGAACAAACCGCATTCTCGCCCAAGTTCTCGCTTAGGCAGAAAGGTGTCGCTCAGGCGAGAGGGACTCTCGCTCAGGCGAGCTCCTTTCGCCTAGGCGAGAGCTCGACAAACAGGAACAGTGGCCTTCTGCACATTCTCGCTTAGGCGAGACTCCCCTCGCCTGAGCGAGACATCCACTCGCTCAAAACAGGGTTGGTCGCCTGAGCGACAACTCGCGTAAAAGAGCATGGACGAGCCTCTGTTAAGCTCGCCTAGGCGAGACACGCTCGCTTGGGTGAGAAAACTAGTGCTCACCACTGTTCTCTCGTGTAATAGTCCTACAACACCACCCAAACAATGTAATAAGACATTTCATAAGCTCACAGCAGCATACAATCCATACAATCATGAAATATAATCAAAGCAAGCAGGAAAACCAAATATAACAAAACCCTAACTTCCCTTACTTGGAAAGGGCCTAATATCAGACTTTGACCCTTAAGCCAACGGACCCAGTAGCTCCAGGAGCAGATTTATGAACTGGAACAGCGACACAAAAAAGGAACGAGGTTACCACAGTGGACCTCTAGCAGAAATACGAAAATGAGACTTGGAAATGAACTAGTATGAGCTGGGAGTTAACTTACGTGAAGTGTAGCTGAACTTAGAGCTAACTTGACCAAGAGATTACCAAACCCTACCAAAGCTTTCTGTTGGGAAGCAAGAGAGCGTGAGAATGAAAGTTTTCTGAAAATGAAATGGGATTGGAAGTGTTAACCTGGTTTAGGGACTTGGACTCCCTATGGACCTGCCCTAGACCCAACAGATATGGGGCAACCTCTTGCATTTAGGATAAAAAATTAACAAAGGAAATTAGTGGCCTTACAGTTAGTAGTTTGAATAGTTTGAATACGTTTATCCTATTCTAACTTGATTTAACATAAATTTAATTTAGAAGTATGAAGTTTTTAACATTTGTGTATTAGTAATATTTTTTTAATGTAATAAACAACATTTTGCATTTTTCCTCACATTATACTTCTAATATTTTTATTTTAAAATATCTAGTATAAAATATAACTTTATTTAATTGTATACTTATTTTATGATCTAATTATATATTGTTAAATTTTGTTGTTTTAGTGAGTTAAATTAACTATTTATGGTAATATTTATTTTAAATTTGAATAATGATAAGTTCGGACTTTTAATTTTTATTTGCCTGTGCTGAAAATGATTATTAAAATTCCGGATCTCAATTTTTTTAGAATTCTCTAATCTCATATTGTTGTTTGCATTTTCAAAACAAAATATAATATCTGGCATAATTGCACTAACATCTATTGATTTAAATATATGTTCTTTAATTGTTTCATTCATTTACTTAATTTTGTTTTTAATATTTCTACAATATATCAATTAATAAAATAAGTTCATATCTAATTGACATGTTATTTTAAAAAGATGCACTAATTATATATTTTTAAATAATATAGACATAATAGAAAATTTAATATATTCTTATATATACATAAAATATATGTTTCCCCACATCTTGTCTGTGTATTGCACCGATTATCAATTATCAAATGTAATATACTAATAAAGAGAAAAATAAATTTCAAGTTTTATATAAATGAAAATAATTGATGTTGACTTCGAAAAAAAAAAAAGTAGCTAGACTTACTTGATAGGGAAGTTTTTTTTTCACTTCCATAATTTTTTCCTAACCTTTATAAATATGAACATTTAAAAAAATAATATTTATTGGCATAAAATAAAGTTGTTGGATGGTACAATACTAAAGTTTTGTTGACTTTTGAATTATATAATGTTAGAATCGTTTTTACATTTCAATTATATAATTAAAAGTCATTTTTGTTCAGTTTGTTTATATTATATACTCTAAAAGTAGTTTTTTTTTAATGTGGAGTCTAAAAAGTTTTTTATTTTCAAGATGTATAATTTAAATTTATTTTTCACATAATTTTTTTTTTTCAATTTACATAGTCTATAGAAGTCATTTTTTCATAAAACAAGATTCTGAATTATGTAACTTTTGATTTGTATTCACTTTCCAATTTTTATTCAAAAGAATGACTTCTATGGTGTATAATTTTAAAGCAGCTTTCAGATTATACAATCCAATTTTTTTTTTCTTGAATCCATCCAGAACATAATAATATACGGACAAGAGTGACATCGGTAGAAAGAACATGAAAATTGTATTCATCTTTTAACCATTCTAATGGGATGAACATGAAAATTGTAGGGGTACAGAAAGAAATTACCTACATCCCTTCTGGAAATATTTTGCATACTTCGGGCCGATTGGGCTTACAACTATGCTGGATTTAATTGTGGGCCTTTACTAGGTAACAAACAAGAAATTAATAAAGGAGGGATAATTCTATTATAATAATAATAATAATAATAATAATAATAATAATAATAATAATTAGAGATACATAAACAAAATAATGAATGCATACACTATTTTTCGAGTTAGATGGAAAAAATTTACTTAAACTGTGATAATAATAATGAAGGAAACCCAGATAGAAATTATTCTAATTAGTTTTAGTCGTACGAGTAAAGATAATTGAGTGTGTGGTGAACTTTTCCATTAAAATTTAAAATAGATAGAGATTAGAATCATTAAAATATATATATATATATATATATATATTCAGAATTTAATTTTTCCATTATTATGAAATTATATGTATTTACAAATTTTAAATTTTAAAATTAGTTTTGAATGAAGATATTTTTTTACAAAGTAAAAAGGATTAAACGTGAAGTTAAAATTTGATAAAATTGAGTATGATATTTTTTATTGAAAAGGGTGGAAATGAGAAGAAAAGAGGATAAAAGCAGATGGGACAACACATAGCAGATAACGTGTGCTTATGTGAGTGATGCGACTGAGATAATATCTGTTTTTAGGACCACAAATCATCATCATTAATAGGATGATAAGAAGAAAGTTGAAGAAGGTATATTTTATACTGTTATTTCTCTATAATATATCTATCAATCCAACAATTCAAATTTATGCTCATGCTCAACCACATATCAAATCATTCATTTATAAAGTTAAATTGTTTCATCAAAAAACTAAAATTTAAACTATTTTGCAAATATGTGACATTGTTATTCTTTATAATGTCAACAACATTCACTTTTCTAGAAGAATTAAAGTATTTGTGTTATTAGTTTGAAATATTATATTTTTTACATTATAATATAGAGTATTATTTTCTCATGTATCTAGAAACGATGTTATCTGACCCCCAATAAAACATAAATATATTTTCAGTAAAATTTTTAACATGTTCGCAAATCCCCACTAGTTAGGAATCTTCTTCTTCGTGTTAGCATTTTCTGAAATAACTTAATTCAAGTGTTGCAAATATACTTATTTGATTATGAATTAATTTGAATATAAAAAATGGTTTATTAAATTTTGCTGCTGTGTAAATTCTGAACACTACATAAGAAAGTTACGTATCGAATTTAAAGTTACAAACTCTTGCTTTTATCATTATTCCTTTTCTTCCTCTTAGTCAAGCTATATTTCATCGTATTTTTTCACAACTATAAAACAATTATTTTTTTAATATTTATTAACTATTATTGTCATAATGATGATTTAACGAGTAACATAAGTCATTCTAATTTGATATATTTTTATAACACAATTAATTGATTTTCTTATAAAAAATTATGATTCAATGCATGTATAACATTTTTTTGTATTATTATGAATGCTATTAGTAACACTTTCAGATTCTATACTAATTTTTTTTGTAGTCCTATACTGTCCTTTCAAAAATATAAAGATGTTGGTACTTAAATTTTTTTTAATATATTTTAAAACATTAAAATAAGTATCCACCAATACATTTTAAAAACATAGTAGAAAATCAGTAAAAAAAACAAATATAACAGAAAATCTAAATTCCACTTGAAATTGGTGATTTAAGACTTACATGTATAAAAAATATATTTTTCGGTTATGAAAATCTATTTTAAATGCGTTCTCAAATTATTATAGAAAAATAATAAATATTTTATTTAAAAGTTAATATTTGTTAAATAAAATAACTTTTATGGAATGTACCTTTCCTGATTGATAAGGTATGGAGTGTATATCATGTTAGATTTGTATTTACCTACCTTCTATGGTTAATTTATGTAGATGGATTAATTTACTTTTTAATTTATATAAAATAATTTATTTTTAAAAATATTACAAAATTGGATGAAGTCATAAGATGGATAAATACCTTTCAAAGTTGAAGTCGTATTACGTGTGATAACTTCTACTTTCTTTCTTTTTAGCGAAGTCTTTATAATAATAACAACTTCAGCTAATTTTTTGTTGGTGTTGCAACTGAAATCATATTAGGAGCGATGACTTCAGTTTTATGTTTTAAGTGTGAAGTCGAATGCATGAAGATTTTACTTTAAATTTTTTATTGCAAACTTTTTAATTTATTTCTATTATTTATTTAAATATGTCTTAAAATTAATTAAATCATGTATTCAATTAATACAATTAATTTTAAATATTAAATTAGTTAAACAAAAACAAAAAAAAATCATAAAAATATAACAAAATAAAAATTATAAAATCACTCTACTTTAAACAAATTAAAAGTATATTTCCATAAATAATTAAAAAAAAGTTTGCAATAAAACAAATTCAAAGTAAAATATTTGTGTATCGGACAACTTTACAAATTTAAAAAAAAAATTAAAGTTGTTGTTGAAACAGAAAAAATAAAATAAATAAAATTGTCATTGGTGAGAAGATTTCACTTTAAAAAGAAAGGAGTATAAGTCATAACAAGTCATACAATTTCAGCTTTATCACTATGTTAAAGTTTACATCCCTGTGTTAACGTTTGCATCCTCTTATGACTTCATCCATTTTTGTAATATTTTTATAAAACAAACCCCCATAGTAAATTAAAAAATAAATTGATCCATTTACATAAATTAACCTACCATCAGTTTATATGTTATAAATTTTCACGAATCAAAAAATATATATTTTAAAATATAAATAAAAAATAAAAAATTACTTATTTTTATTTTAAGGCGTGAAAGAAATTAATAAAAGTAAATAAATGTGATAAATGATAGTTTTTATTTGTGTGAATTCCAAATCTATATATTTAATGAAAGATAAAATGAAAATGATTTTATATATGTAAGTTAAATCAGTATTGTTGAGAAACTGTATACTAAAAAACAATATCTTCAAAGGGAAACACACCTATAACTAAGAGCAAAAAAATATAAATAAAATACAGATCTAACGTGGTTTGCACCTCAAGGTCCACATTCATACATCCACAAATATTCAACAAAAATCATTATCACTTAAGTGCAATTTTTTTTGAATCAAAACTACAAATCCTTCATAATGCAATTTTTTTTGCAAAAATTGTAAACCTTCCAAAGACGCAGAACTACCCAAACCCCCCATACACCCAAGAGACCTATTGAGTTGGGGTGAATACTCACTTGAGAACCAACATATCATCCCTTCACCAAAAGTCTCACATGTTATAAAACAAACATTTGACACACTACCAACAAATATGCTTGAACCACTCTAGCCACCGGTGATCTGCACAGACTCAGTGACGATGACAATCTTTCCCTGTCATCGGTCCTCACCGCCTTGCACATTAGACTCATTGTCGGCAACTTTCACATCATTGTCATTAAAAATTCACCGATACTCAAGGATAATCCATCATCAACGACACCTTGCTAAGCCATGACACCGCCACAACACCACGATGACGCAACACCCGCTACCGACGAAGCATCGCGTGAGCCATGCAAAACGTCATCATTGGAGATCTCGAGCTCCATCCTCATAATGTAGATCCAACGTTAACTACGACCTCCTCTACAGATCCAGGAGCATCTCACCACACACAAACTCCACTCTCTCTAGCGCAAGACACAACATTAATTCTTCGCAGATCCAGGAGCATCTTGCCACATACAAACTCCACTCTCTCCAAAGGTGCCTCCCTTGATTAGAAACCATTGGTCAAAACTTAAGCTCTCATACCATTGTTGGAAATCATTGGTTTGGTACCTTAAGGCCTACTGAACAAAAAACATTATTACTCAAGTGCTCAAAAAAAAAACACTATCACTTACTCAATTTTTTATGGATCAAAACTACAAACTCTTCATAGTACAATTTTTCTGACAAAAATTGTAAATCTTTCAATAATATAAAACTATTCGAACTCCTCGTACACCTAAAAGACCTGTTGAGTTGAGTTGATATGATAATTCCAAAAGTAATTCTTTATCTTATTTTTATAATACTTTTTGTTGTTATCTTATTCGTATTATTTTATGTGGGATGAATACTCGATTAAGAACCATAAAAAATTACTACCTTTCTCTTTCTGCCGGCATTCACAAAAGCGACTGATTAAGTGACATTCCATCATATATCAATTCAAGTTTATTCTGTTTTTCTGGGGAAAAACGAAAAGCAATATGATTTTTAGTTGAATGGGTACCATACAAGTCATTTGAAGGAAAACCTTGGACCAGTCGAAGTGGGTCGTCACAATCTTGTGATGAAATCAATGAAAACATTTGATTAATGAAATCACGTTCATCTATAATGGCAGGCGCAACATCCACCATTTCCATATGTGAAGGACCTTTCACTCAACTGTTCAATAGTGCTCCCCATTTCAATCACCATCCAACTCTGTTAAATCATAATCCACTATTTCTTCCCACACATAATTATTAACTCATTCACCTACCTAAATCATGGAATCACTCAAGTAATTTTATTCAACACTCACTGTATTTCAAATTCAACCCTCCCATGGAAAAGTAAAACTATGATGTCTAAGTTTGATTTATTTAAACTAAATTTAAAGTGTATGCATATATGATTAGGAGTTATAATAAAGTGGTTTAGAGTAAAGTTGAAAGAGAATACCGAGAGAGGTTATAAATTCAACTTTTCTTAATAATATATTTGAGAGTTATAAGATTGGTTTAATCGGTTTGGAAGAGAAGGTAAATAGATTATATATTTAACTCCTCCACTAACAAAATACTAACTACCAGCATTTGTAGATAAAAAGATATGCATATATGGTTTGTTTTTTTTTACTATAGCTTAATCATTTTCTTTTTATTTGTCAAATAGCTTAATCTATACGTACTAAGGTTATTAATCTAGTTAATATGTAATAAACATTTAGAAAAAAATATATTTAAAATTATGAAGAAAATAATTATTTTCACGCTAGAATAAAGCAAGAAAGAAATAGAAAAATAATCTTTGAACAAGAGAATTGCTAAACTCTTATATACATATATTTGGTATCATCAATTATATATATATATATATATATATATATATATATATATATATATATATATATATATATATATATTAATAATTTTTTTTTTATTATTAATTTTTTCTTTATATAT
>Ga0214543_1006180_pt1 | contig 21507 bp, 12 predicted proteins | sample CNSS2metaG_FD_160094 | JGI IMG/M metagenome (GOLD analysis project Ga0214543, IMG submission 160094) | Root nodule microbial communities from cowpea collected in UCLA plant growth center, Los Angeles, California, USA - CNSS2 | ecosystem: Host-associated > Plants > Roots > Nodule | place: USA... | reverse complement strand
CCGGTGGGGATGGGGATGGGTCAAAAGTTGTATACCCGTTGGGTTTGGGATGGGGATGGGGATGAATTTTTATTATGGGGATGGGGATGGGATCATGATACCCGTACCCGCCCCGCCCCGTTGCCATTCCTAGTGCTATATCTTTCCTTGTGAATCCTAATTTGGGAACATGATTTGTTTTCTTTTAACTAGTTAGATACCTTCATTGAACCTAATGCCTCTTGGGGCTTAATCACTCATAAATTTTTCTTTGTCAATTAGTTAGTTTGTCAACGCTTCGATAACTAGGATTAGGAAGTAATCAGCTAATTCTTCTATTATTTATTCTTAATGCTTTTCTAGATTCTTTTTCTATACGATCAACTGAGAATAACTCTAAAAAACCAAATCTCCATTACCAAAAGTAATACTCACTTATATGGATCTAATAATATGGATCTAATAGGGAATTTGAAATTCATACATCTTAAATGTTAAGCTTGAGCAATATAATTACGTATGTGTCGCAGACGCAGTCAAAACACACAAAACTAATGCTCAAACTCACAATATTATACAATCATTTCATTTCAAATAAAGTATACCACTACAATTAATGTTGGTGGGAATAATAAACTAACAAGAAAATTGATTTCTACAAGGCATAACTTGCATGTGATAATTCAAAGTCATACCTGCACGAGTGAACAAATTACGAAACAGACGCCTCAAAAGACCATAATCTGGTCGTTGATCAAATGTCAAAGAGCGACAATAATGAAAGTAAGAAGCAAACTCCACAGGATATGACTTGCAAAGCACCTAAGAAGATAAAATGTAGTTATTAAACTTATATGCATAAGAGAAAGTTCAATAGTAAAATCTTCTCAGGATGATGATGACTTAAACATTAAACCATTGATACCATTTCTTTGAAAAGAAAAAAATCTTGATTCGAGAAATTTACTTACAAATTTTTTGTGGCGATAAAACCCGTAGAATATATTAGTGGATAATTTTAGTTACAAAATATTTATCTATCGGTAATGATTCGTGAGTAAACCATAATTATTTAAGGATTTTTATTATTATCTATGAATTTTGGCGATAAGTAATTATTATTTTTCTTGTTGTTGCGAGCCTTCAAATCCAAGTAGTCGTGTTTTTCTAATTCTTATTATCATTTTCCTCTTTTTGCTTCCCACATTTTAACATTGCTTCCCATTATTCAACCAGATAAATAAAGTAAAAAAAATTAAAATATGGAGCTGGAAAGGAAAATCTACACCAAAATAAAATCCGTTCCAATTTTTGAAGTAGTTGTGGTCCATAAATGCATTGTATAAATTGTTTATACACTACTTAAGAAAAAGAATAAGAGGTGGTAAAAGTGAAAATGATTATGAACACACCTCAATGGGGGTTGATAACTTCTTTTTGCATATTTTATCATACTTTTGTCTTTTGGTGGCTGCTTGCAAACCTTGCCATGGAAGACTAAAAAATTTCAAGAACCAAGTATCAAGTCATATATAGTTGAAAAACCTATGCAACTAGTATCTAAAACTTTTCATTAAATCAAGATTCATTTTAAGATTACATTGTTCAATAGGATTACACATACCTTCCTCTTAAAAAGTACATTAAAACATAGCCAAGAGACTCCAAATCATCTCGACGACTTTGCTCTAAGAAGTAAAACAAAAAATTGAGCGAGATTGTAGGTTACAATCTATAGAGAAAAAAAAAAGAAAAATTCTTTGTACTTACCAATTCCTGAGTGAGTATTGTAACTTGCATAACGTGCAGTCCCTGTTAAACCTTTATTCTCTCTGGATGAAATTATCAGTGTAAGAACAAGTTTTAAGTAACAATAATTTGACTTGAAATATAAACCTGATTTTTATCCCTAATTGTCTTAGTTGATAAAAAAATTATAAATATTACTAGTATGCTATAAAGAGACATTCTAGAAGCATGTTTATAAATATCTCTTTAGGATATAGGTCTAAGGTAGGATGTAGAGGAATCTTAAATACTTAAGTATGCTATTATTTGTGGAGAAATTTCTAGAAGGCATTTGTAGCCATGAAAAGGGTGGTTATCCTTGTAGGGGCGAAGCATAATGGATTTGGGGTTTATGGTTTAATAGTGATTCCTTTGGTAGAAAAAATAATCTGTGAACCCTTTTTATTAAAATATTGTTCTGAGGAGGGATTGGATTCTACACCTTGTATTCACGTTATTTCTATTTTATGTGATTGGTGTTTTGTGGAATATGAAACAAGATTGGGGAAAACGTTAATTTTTTGTGTATTTTCAAGTTAGGGGTTTAAATATTCATGAAACTATGATATTTGACGTTATTTTTCGTATTCTAGAAGCGTCAGGTTGTCGCTTGGCGAGTGCCTTGGTCGCTGGACGAGTGCCTTGGTCGCTGGACAAGTGCCTTGGTCATTGGGTGACTATGTCTTTTTCTAATGTGCGCAGTTTTAGTAAAATTGACTTTCCCAACTCATTTACTGTTGGATTGAGCTTAAATTTGGACATTTGGTTTATAACATGCTATTTTGTGGTTTGACCGATTGGATAGTCGATTAGATATCTTTAGCTTGAGAAATGTGTCACGCATTACTACAGTGATTTTGGTTTTGTGATAATAAATTTTCTTAGGGATTTTGGTGTAAGAATTATGGTTGTGTGTTGTGCTTGATTGTATGGAATTGCAGGTACTTAAATGTTGGCACTCACTTATTTGGGATGAATACTATTTTGTGATATATGTATGTCATGGTATGCATTTATAAAGTATGAGATTAAATGAAATCTTGTTATGTTGAGTATGAAATGGAAAACATGACTTGTTCTGTTGGTGGTGGATTAGCATGAGACTTGAATTATTGAGATGGCATGTGCAAATTGTTGGTAAAAGAGTTTCAAGGGAAACTCTTGGTGATGGTGGTTAGTGTATACCTTGATATAGGAGATGTCTAGATAAAGGAAGGAATCCTGGACTCTAATAATCGTTCACGCTCATATGGAGCAGAATGATTTATGTGGTGAGAGTGGCAGGAGGTCCTAGTCTTGGGACATATTGGGCCCAAGACATTAGAGGATTCACCATGTGTGTGGTTGGGTGATAACCCCTTGCGTCTGGACTCTCCAGAGTTTAGAAACTAGCAGAGGCACATACTTCCTTTAGAATTCTATATCAAGAGTATGATCTGGATAATCGAGTCAAAGAGTCTTGTATTTGTCTGCTTTCACATGATTTGGGTGCCTACTGCTTTATATGTTTACAACCTGATTTAACATTTACTTGCTCAATAATATGATTAAAAAAGTTTTACTCTAGCTTACCCTGTTTGTTTGGTGTATGTCTTCTGTTTGGTTTTTCCTTTTGCGATGATCATCAATTAATTGGTGTGAGCAGATGTGGAAACCCCTAGTGGTCATCAGGATGATGGGAGTGTTGCGGTTTAGATGAACCATGCTTTGGTGCTGGCTCATTAGTGAGCCCCTTTTTGGAAGAACAATAACTGTGTTGTAATTCTCTGCTCTATGGGCAATTCTTTTGCGTACTGTTAGCTTTTATGTTCTGTTAGTGGCCATTTTTTTGTGCCTTAACTTTCATCAAGTATATTTTGGATAACGAAATAGTTAGTACATGTATGCTTCATGTTGTGTGCTCTTTTATATTATAATCATGGGATGTCACACAATTCACAAGCTAATTATAATTTTTTATTCATAATGGCAACTATTTTAGATACCGATAAATTTTAATTTATAAATTGATATCTAAATTATACACTTAGTGACTAATTATTTTTTATCTCTAAATTTGGTTGTTATTTAAAGAATTTCTTGTAATGAGAGTTTTAAATAGTTTCTTTGTTAGCTCTTTGCATTCTAAAATATTTTCTTCACTACTAAAATTTCATTCCAACAAATTGACATCAAAGATCTTATCTAAAATGAGGACTATATATGGAGTTAAATCTCAATTCTTAACAAAAGCAACTATGATATGGAGCATCAAGATGAAGGCTCTCTTTACTTCGCAACGAGTTCAAGAGATAATTGTGATAATTGAGGCAAAGGATGAGAATAATCTTTCTCAATTTCAAAGGAATGGCTTTAGAAACACAAGAAAATGAAGCATGGAAAAGTTGTCAAACTTCATACAAGGGAAAGTATTTAGTAAAGAAGAATGTAAATTTTTTAAAGAAAGTAAAGTTGTCTCGACTATTTCTAGAGTCTAAAAGGTCTCTAGTCAACTTAAGAGAAATGATGAAAGGATTGATGGTGTAAAAATTATGGAGAAAATTATTAGATCATTACATATAAAATTTGAACATATTATCAATACCACCGAAGGAACAAAAGACTTTGAGGTTGTGAATTTTGAGCATCTTTCTAGCTTATTTTGAGAACGTGAATAAGAGAAGAAAAAGGAAGGGATCATGGAGCAACGACTTAAGATACACATTATATAATTCAACTAACAAAGAATATCATCACAATAACTGAGGCCAACAAGGAAATAGCCCTAGTCGTGATTGAGGACAATGAAGAGGTCATTATAGAGATTGAGGACAAGAATGAAGTTGGAGATTTTATAATGATGACAACAATTTCTAAAAGGGATGAAATTCAACAAGAGGTTGTGGGCAAGACAACTCAATATCAGTGTATGACAAGTAAAATGTCAAATGTTACAACTGTGAGAAATTTTCTCACTATGCTTTTGAATGTAAAGCACCTAAAAACTGTAGAGTTTAAGAGAAGGAAATTATTGAAGGAACAAGTAAAGAAGGTAACACCTTGTTTATTGTTTGTATGACAATAAATGGTGTGCAGATAGAAGTCAATACCTAGACACCAAAGCAAGCAATCATATTGCAAAAAAAAAAAAAAGCATGTTGTAGAGCTTGATCTCACAATGTTTCCTTTTGAGATGAATCCAAGACACAATGATGAATATCACCCACAGGGCTTTTCAGCTTGGGCCAATGGCCTGGTCCATTTAGTTTTTCTTTGTCATTAAATAAATAATCATTTTGGGCCTTATACTTTTATTGGACCATTCTTTTGTGCTATCTTTAATTGTCTTGATTCTTTTTATGGCTAAGAGAATACAAGAGGAATGGGCCTTAAATGCGCATGCAAGACCCAAGATGAACTTCACATGGGCCAAGGAAGATGTGAAGACCTAGCCTAGGACACTTTGCTTGTAAATACTAGATTAGGATTTTATTTTGGGCTTTGTATTTTGGGCCCAGTAGAATAGGGTTTTCTTTGGGCCATGTATTGGGCCTTAGAGGAAATTGGGCTTTAGAAGTAATTTTGGACCAAAAAGGGGAATTGGGCCAAATGGGCCAAGAGTAGTGTGTCTACTCTAGAAAAGCCTAGAAGCTTCTCAAACTTGCTCTCCAAGGATGAGAGTTAGCTTCCCATGGCAAGACAAGTGTGACTTGCCAAGCAAGTCACACCTCCTACATGCTCCTTTTTGGCTCCAAAATTCAACTTTCTAGACTCCTTTTTCCCTCCACTTTTTGGAGATTCCTTGGTCTCATTTTAGCCTATAAATAGAGAGCTTAGGACCCTTGTATTTTCATTCATGAATATAGTAGAGAAATTTTGTTGAGATGACTCCAGACTCCTCTTTTTTTGTGAATCAACTTAGGCTAGAGATCTCCTTCTTGGTTTCCTCTAGCCCCCTTCCTTGAGTGTTGGCCCAACCTCACTTGAGAGCTTCTCCAAATACCATTGCCGCACCACTTCTCCTCTCATCTTCTAACTTCTGCACCTTCATCCTTCTCCATGGAAGCTTCATCAATTCCGCATGGCTTCTCCTAGGTTTCCTTACTCTTGAAGATGGACTCATCACACAAGTGAAAGGAAAATGTAAATTGTTATTCATTTGAAGAATGGTGATCATATTTTATTACATTAATGAAAATAACATTTTTAGTGAAAAATTATGACAACGTCAATGTTTTGTTAAGAACTTAAATACAAAAAACTTAGAATTGGTAAAACACGAAATAGTTGCAACTGACAAACGTTGACCAAATCATTAGTGCATGTGTATCATCTGACAAAAGATAGAACATTATGACAGGTTTCATTGTGTCTGATAAGTAATTGAAGATCAATTAGGCAATAAATACAAATTAAGACTTCTAGTTGACATGACGCAGAGAAAATTCTAAAACTCAAATCTAAAGATATAGAAAATGTCTTCAACATTTGTGGTCAAAAGATTTACACCCAGATTTGCACCCGTACGCGCAGATACCTGACCCGCTATACTCTAATTTAAATTAAAAAAAATAAAAAAAACATTATTATAACATTAACACATTGATTTTGAATGAGTTTTTTTATCAATTAGTTTTTTTTTTTAATTATTTCTTTCTAAATTGTCATTCAACATGCACTTTGTTTGAAATTTATGAATGTTATGCAATGTATATTTTTTTTTAATTTATGGTTAAAATATACTTTTAAATATTAATTTTTTCTTTTGTAAATACCTGCAGGTACTAGTGGATATCCATAGATATTAAATAAACTGCGGATATTCGCATAACAGATACTCGCACGGATATGAATATGAGTACTAGGCAAATATTTATCCATCAAGTAGGATATGGGAGCTACTATCCGTACCTTACCCGCCCCATTGACATCCCTAGCTAGAACCAGAAAAAATATTCTATACACATGGTCTATACAAATATGTTTAGAAAATAATTTAGAATGGTATGAAGACATAACTAGAATTTAAATAGATTAATATTTATAGAGAACGTTATAAAGAAACACTTGTAGTAGATAAGGTTATGTTCAACCTGTTAGAATTAATTCACGGATTAATTATATTCTATATGTGACTCATTTGAAATATTATGATGGTCCAAATGTGATTTAATAAAATATAAGGACTTATTGATTATGGAAAATAAACTTATGGTAACCAACTTGATGGACATTGGTTAATAAAGAGGTTTTGGTTTTGTCTCTAGTCATAAGTTTCTTTCACAAAGTCATCACGAAAGTGTGAGAAGAGAAAGAAAGGCAAAGAGGTAGATTTGGAGAAGAAGATTGAAGAACCTATTAATGTAAATCTCTCATGGATCAAATCATGATTTATGTATATTAAGGTGTGAGAATCATGAATCTTAAGATCCTAAAGTAGTTTAACAGAATGAATTAGAAACATATGAAAACTACATAATATGCTACATATGGTATCAGATCATTTGTTGTTAGATTTGTAATTCTCCCATTACTTTTTGTTCCCAAATTCTTTTTTCCCCAAATTAAGTTAAACCCTAATTATGAATCCAGTTATTCCTCTATGAAATTTGTTTATGAACACTAATTATTAAATTTAGAGATTTTTTATCTTCATTGCTAATGATTCAATATGATGTTTTACTACATTACATTACTTCTTTCACTTGTGGTGTTAATAAGTGCATTAATACAATTCAAGAACTGAAACTAGTACGTTGCTTGAATTGGATCAAGACTAATGACGTTGAAATCGAAAGTATGATGCCCTTGTGGTGTTGTATTCGTGCAGTTTAATTCCAATTGGAATTGAATGAAAAAGAAAAACGCACATCTTGTTACATGAATGAACCTTGATTGGAATTAATGGATTTGAGCAATTAGGATAAAAAATCATGTACGGGAATTGAGAACTAATGATCTTGGTCTATTAAGTGAGACTAAGACGTTTCTCTCTAATAACTTTGAAATGAAAGATATGGGTGAGGCATGCTATGTGATAGGAATATAAATATTCCATGATAAATCACAAGGATTGTTAGGTTTGTCTAAAAATACATACATTAATAAAATTTTAGAGAGATTCAGAATGGATAAATATTTAACATCTCCCGCTCCAATATAGAAAGAAGACAAGTTTAGTCTTATGCAATGTCTAAAGAATGATTTGGAACAAAAACATATGGAAGATATCCCTTATGCATTTGTTGTTAGGAGTTTGATGTATGTTCAAACATGTACGAGGACAAATATTACCTTTGTAGTTGGTATACTTGGTAGATACCAAAGTAATCCAAGACTGGATCATTGGAAAACTGCAAAGAAAGTTTTATTATACCTACAAGGAACAAAGAATCACATGCTTACTTATAGAAAATATGATCACCTTGAGGTGAATGGGTATATAGATTCAAACTTTGTTAGTTGTATGGATACAAGAAAGTATGCATTTGGTTTTGTGAGAGGAGAAAGAAAGACAAATAAATAAATTAGGAAAAGGAGATTGAAGAATGCATTATTGTAAATCTCTCATGAATCAAGGTTAGTATCCTATCATGATTTATGTATATTAATATGTGAAAATCATGAATATGAAGATCCTAGAGTAATTTTCTATAATAAATTAGGAACATAAGATAACTACATAATATCATTAGTGCATTTTGGACTTTCTAACTCGAGCTTTATGCCTCGGTTATAGCAAAAACAAGGCATATAAACACGCGGTGGTAGTTTTGTAATTTATGCATTATTTTATGCTCAGTTACTAGTTAACTCGAGGCAGAAATTAGTCTTATGCCTAGGTTCTGATGGACCTAAGGCCTAAAGCCTCTCCAAATTTTCGACCTCCCCCCACTTGGAATTTTTGAATTTAAAACAAAAGCTTTATGCCTCGGTTGTTACTGACCCAAGGCAATAAAGCCAATTTATGCTTCGGTTGCTATGACCCGAGGCAGTAAAGTGTCAGCAATTTTTATTTTATTTTTTGGACTCGATGGCTTCAAGTCTTAGTTCCCGAGGCAGAAGATGGTGATATGACGCAGTTTTCAATTCAATTAAGGCAGAAGGTGGGATAAAAATCTCCAAAACCAGAAACAGTCCATCTACTTCCTCTGATGCGCGAAAACCCTATCCCGCTTATTTCCCTCTTTTGTCCTCTATATGAGTTTCATTAAGGAGTTGGAGAAGTGTAACAATGGAGTGGCTGACAATGTTGTGATAATGGGTTTGTGATGTTGTGGTGTTTGTGACTCTGGTTGTAATGGTTAAGGAGATCTCATGGAGGCGCTATTATGTGGTTAATCTCATGATTAGGGTTCACGATGGCTTAGTTCAGATGTTGCAACGTTGAGTTTTCTAGCATCGTGGATGTGTGTTGGCTAGGTTCGCGGTTCATCTACGTGGAGGAATCCATGGTGCGTTCTGGATCATTGGGTTCATTCTATCTTGCTACAATGGGATTTTGGTGAAGACCTGGTTCATTTTGTGAGTGCAGTAACATGAACGGAGCTATATCAATGGTGGTTCGAAGGTGCTGCATCGTTCTCAATTTGCTAGTGGTCGCGCTTCTTGATCTGCTCTGCCAACACTGTTCCAACGTGGTTCGTGTGGTGAAGATGGTGTGGAAGGCGGAATGGAAGGCCAGAGAATAGGAGAGAAAGATCATTTCTACATTTTTATTTATTTTTAACGTATATTACGCCTTAACTGAATTTACCTTAGGTCTTAAACCAATGTCAAATGACCAAAATAATCGTGATAAAAACTCTGCATTGGTGTATGTTACACAAAAATCCTAAAGATATGTTCGTGAAAAGTCACTCGTATATATGGAGTTGTTGTGAATTTGAATCAAGCCGACAAACCTAAAAGTGATAAATTATATAATTACTTTCTTCCAAAATTATAGTCTTCTCTGAAATACTTCCTCCAATACCAAATTATCATTGCAACGTAGCTAAATTTAATCTAATAAGGCACAAGTAATTATAAAAATAATGTAAAGATAAAACAATTATTTATAATGTCATAAACTCAAGTCGAAAGGCTTCTCATTTTAAGCAATAATGCATTTACCTTTATAAATAAATTTCTTGCAACGTTACTATAGGGCCAAGTATGAAAGTCTTAACAGTTATAAACTTCTTAGTATACTGAATAGTGTATATAAAATGACGCATGTTATACCGTACAGAGATAAAGGAGTTGCTAATCTATTATCACTTTTCATATACATTTTACTGAAATTAGATATTTCAATTAATGAACCAAAATATAATCTGAACAATAAAAGATTAAATAAAATAGTGAAGCCAGACAGAAAAAATACATGTACCTGTAAGGGATATGCTTATTTGTGATGGGATCCTTGTATCTTTTTGCTAGTCCAAAATCAATCATGTAAATCTGAGAGTATTATATTACACCAATTATATAGTAATTAAAAGTTGAAAGCTAAAGAAAATACTAATTAAGTAAATAGTTTATTCACATAGCAATTAAAAAGAACAAAAATACTAATGCTAATGAAGAATACCTGATTTGCTTTCTTTCCAAGACCCATAAGGAAGTTATCAGGTTTGATGTCTCTATGCAAAAATCCTTTGGAGTGTAAATATTCTATCCGTGTAAGCTGTGGTCAATTAAACAAAAGCAGGTTTATCTTTAATTAAAAAAATATAATTTTGTTTTTAATTTCTAAAAATCATACTTATTGTAACAACTAATTAATTACATCATAATTACATAAAAATTGTTACAATAGCATACAGAAAACTAAATTGTTTGCTTCAATATGCAAAGAAAACAAATAAACAAGATCATGAAAACGAATGAGTGATTACCATCTGATCAGCCAACATTAAAACTGTTTTGAGTGATAATTTATTCCCACAGAAGTAAAAGAGATCTTCAAGACTTGGTCCGAGAAGTTCAATAACAAGAACATTATTGTCCCCATCAGTGCCACACCATTTCATTCTTGGAATTCCACCTTCAGTTCCATCACAATCTATTAACACAACACATGCAAACTTTTGCAACAGCATTTTGAACTAATTGTGTTAACTTACTTCCTCCTTGAAGAATACTATATAAATTGGACTCATACAAGAGCTGTGGTTGATTTGTTTTCCTCTTCTCCTATAAATCAAGAAAAATATTGCTTTTAGAAACCCCTACTTCACAATATCTAAATATAGTATGATAAAAATTGATGGAAAAGTAGGGGTAGCAAAAACAAGTTTAGGTATGAGGTATCTTATCATCCCGTTAAAATATGACTTATTGGCAAAAACCCCTCTGTCTATTTTGATATGTTTTATCTCATCTTTCAATTTGATAGGTTCGAGAAAATTTTTAAATATAATTTTTTATATTATATAAATTTGAAAACACAAATATATAATAATATTATAATTTAAATTAATATTTATAAATTAAATTTAAGTATTAATTCTAATAAAATAATTTAATAAGATTATAATTATTTTAATTTATTTAATTAAATTATTACTTAAAATTTTGAAAATATTAACGGTGTATTTTTAATATATATATATATATATATATATATATATATATATATATATATATAAAGTGTAACCTTATTTTTGTACACATTTGTTACTATTTTATTTTTTATAAATTATTTTTTTTATTTTACTTTTTTAATTTTATAATTATTTTTAAAATTATAAAAAATATTAATTTATATATTTTTATAATTACAAAAAGAGTTTCACTGTGTTTAGATCGAAAAAAACTAATTGATAACTCATATTTGAAAATTGTTAGACTAGTTTATTTAAGCATTAGTATTCTTAACAATTATGCATTAACACAGTGGATAACTGCAGTCTATGAAAGTGTGACAAGTAACACTGTTAGTGTTATATGACAAAACAATGCTGCGTATCATTGTTATTACCAAGAATCATTATTTTTATTTTAATTTAGTCTTCAATTATGTTTCGTTGATTCAATTTAGTTTCTACACATGTTTCTTTGATTCAACTTAGTCCCCACACATATCTCTTTAATTCAACTTAGTTCCCACATATGTTATGTCTTTATGATTCAATTCAGTTGTCACATATGTCTCTTTAATTAATTATTTACTTAATTAATATAATTAAATTAAATTAGATTTTTCAAAAGCCAAACATGAATTACCTTTTTAACATATAATATATTAGTTGAAAAAAATTAATTCACCATTTAATATTAATCGTTGAATTACTAATTATTATTTAATACATCAATTTAATTTAATATCGTACATATTTGTAGTAATACAAATTAAATTTTCTTTATTTTATCAAGTTAATTACATTTTTCAAAAGCCAAACATTAATTACCTTTCTAATATATCATATATTAATTGATAACATTTGATTCATTATTTAACTAAATAAAAATTAATCATACAATTTATATATTATTATATATCAGTATAATATGTATATAAATAATAAATTTGGTCTCAAATTTAAGAGAGTGATAATATTGCTCTATTTTGAAAAAAAAATGGGATTACATTAGATCAAAAAGACATATGTAGGGACTAAATTGAAAAAAAGAGACATGTGTGAGGACTAAGTTGAAATCAAGACAATGACATCTAACCGTGACAATGACACTTGACAGTGACAATGACATCTAATCATGACAATGACACATGACCTTGTCTTACCATGTGGCACTGACAATGCCATATGTCACACTAGGTACTTGACACGTGATAAAATTGTTTATTTTGAAAAAAAAATTAAAAAAAAATGGACACGTGACACATTGTTAACATCCTTGGATTTTTTTTTTGAAAGGGACGTAATTGACACACTTTCCAAAAGTTGGAATGGAATTGAAACATTTTTAAAAGTATAGACCAAATTGACACATTACCACCAAAGTGCGTACTATTCGACTAATTAAACCTAATAAAAAATGTTTGTCATGTAAAGCACTAAAAGATTTATTTGCCAAGTAGGTCAGAGAAGTATTTTAGCTCGTAAAAAAACTAGGAGAAGAGATAGTCTTTATTTATTTATTTTGCATGTTTGCATGTTTTAGTATCTATTATTAATTTTTTATTAATTTAAAAATGTTCCAAAATAAAACATAAAATATTAAAATGTAAAATAAAAAGTACATAAGAACTAAATTATAGAGTTTCTTGATCATAACACTACAAAATAGATTTTAATTATAAACAAATGATTATTTAAACTTAATTTTATATAAATTTAAACACGATATTATAATATAGAAAACATCTTTAATAATATATATTGTGTACTAAGTACCATCAAATTGAGTTTTAAAATTACAAACAAAAAAGTAGTGTAAAGATAATTGTGAATCACACCATCTAAAGATAAAGAGAAAATAACACAAAATAAAAAAGTGTCATGTGTATTAGATATTATCATTCTATTACAAGTCTATATCCAGATATCTAGTAGCATGTTTTTCTTTTTTATATAGAGGTATGGGACAATACTTAATTAGAAGTACTCATGAATATCTATCTAAATTGAATTGAAATAGTTACATGATTGTTAGATCAACTACTAATATGAGTCTAATACCAATAGATACTTTAGCTCGGTAGATGCATCTAGTCAGAAAGCAATGATCATTGTTAAAACCTGTAAGTTATTAGATACTACAACTAGATGTTATTGTCCTAAAAATAATTTCAATACACAATATCCTACAAACTACACTTCGTACTACATTTTCTTTGGGTTAACTATGTTTTTAGTCTCTGAACTTTTACATGAAATTGGAATTCGTCCCTATCTGAAACTTTGATACATTTTGGTTTCCAAACTTTAAAAATGGGTGAATATAGTTCATTTAAACCAATTACATTAAATTTTGTTTGACGTGCCAAACATGCTTCCTTTTAGACATTAAAGTGAGAATGTGTCAAACAGTGTAAACAACTCAAATGATAATGAAACACATTTGACAGGTCAAAAACTTTTAACTTAATTGGGTTAAAAAAACTATATTCATTCATTTTTCAAGTTTGAGGACAAAATTTATCAAAATTTCTAATAGAACAAATTTCAGTTTCACATCAAAGTTGCGTAACTAGAAACATACTTAACCTCTTTTTTTTTGCTAGAATTACTATCAAGAATCAGTGTTCAATAAGTCAAACCAATGTATGAATTTACTTTCATAAAAACTCATTTCTATGAAAACATTTATTGGATTCTCCTGTCGATCTTCTTCACTTTAATCATTTTCTTTGTATAAACATACTGATCTTTGGCCAACCAAGCTATGTTTTGGCTAAACATAGTGCATTCTGATTATCTCAAAAAATGAATTTCTTCCCGTAGTGACACCCAAATTGTATCAAACCCTTTAACCATATCCCTCATTTTTTACCTCTGCCAACCATATTTATGGTCAATAAAACTAATGTTCCTTAGAGAGTAGTTTTCCAACTTTCTAGAGACCTCCAAGTTTTGAAAGCATAACTAGTACTAGATTATCCAATGTCCAGGTTTACCACAAAGTGAAAGTCTGCCACACACATTGACAAAGTTGAAGATAATTCCTATGTCTTTAATCAGCTTTATATCTTGAGATCCATTTCATTATGCCTACCAATATTCATTCTTAGGTCTACTTGTATACCTACTCACTAGACTAACAGTTTGATAAGGTGTAGTCTAGTGTCCATTATCACATGCATTAGGCTTACCACCACACTAGGAGCATAAGACATGGATCCCTTACCTCATTTGTCTACATGGTGTTGAGCTATAAAAATACATATAAATGTTGTCAAAGGTGTGTTTATGACTTCAACTCGTCCATCCCAAAACATCTCATCAACTTATGAATGTAGTTCATTTGACACATAAAGAGCTTCTTTTGGGTTCAATTTTTGTTGATTTTGATCCCCAAATCACCTCTTCTATGCTCATATGCTTTATTTCAAATTTATTTCCTGGTAATGAATGAAATCATTTGATTTCTAGCTTATCTTAAGATATTATCAGTATGTCGTCTATATACAACAACAAATATGTGGGCCCATTGTTCTCCACCTTTAAATGATAGATGCATGGATTATAAGAACCTTTGTCAAAATCTTGAGTGGTGATATATTGATCAAATATATTATATTATTATCCATGAGATTGTTTGAGTCTATACAACGATTACTTCAACTTACACACTTAAACCCTTTACCATCGACCATAAAATCTTTTGACATAAAACCTCTAAGTGGTCATGAAGAAAATTTGTTTTCACGTATAACTATCCAAGTCCCCATGGTTATTGCCAACCAAAGCAAGTATGACCCAAATGTAACCATATTTAATCACCAAAGAGAAAATCTAATTGTAGTCAACACCTTCCTTTTAACTATAGACATGGGCTACTAATTGAGTCCTGAATTAGATGTAATTTGATACAGACATGTTACTCAGTGCTTTACCGTTAAAATTATATAAATGCTTCATCAATCAAATTACCATCAAACACTCTCACATTACCACTAACTACCATCAAACATTAATGTAGATTATTCAATAAATACTTGTTCTTGATGGTCCATTTCGCACCCAACAATACTTTTGGTCTCTGATGGTCTTGCCAGCTCCCAAGTCTCATTTCAATGCAACGATTTCATCTCTTCATGGATGTTCAATACTTTTTGATATTTTCATTTTATTTTATTCTAAATTTGATTTGTAGTATCTTAATATAGAGTTTATGTAACATTAAATTCTCTTTCTACCAATTATATGATCATTGCAGTTGGGCACCAAAAACACCATAAAAGAAATGAAGGGTAAGCTTATTTATTTTTATAAAGTCTTATCATGCATTTGCCAACGTTCTTGTAAAGTCTTGCATTTGCCATAAATTTTCTCTGCAATAATTCATGCATCAACAACAACATTCCCCTTATCCCAAAACAACCATCCTTATCCCAAAATCATCACCCTTATCCCAAAACAATCATGACAAGGTTAGTTCTTATCAATCCTTTAAGTCACGGTACTATTCCATATTGATCCCACTAATAAGGAATCTTTTTCGACTCTCACCACCTAAACCTCGTTCTCTATTTGAGTATGAAAGTTTAGTAGAGTCGAGATGACATACCTTTAGAATCCCCACACAATTGTATACACTATACAATATGACACTTCATTCTCACCACCTAAACCTCATTCTCTATTTGAGTATGAAAGTTTAGTAGAGTCAGGATGACTTACCGTTAGAATCCCCACACAATTGTATACACTATACAATATGACATTTCTCCTTTGAAATGACCATATTCATACAATTCAAAACATAATAATACATTCATATCACAAGATCTGATATATTTTTAGCATTCAAGCCCAGGTTCTATTTAACTCGACATACACCATCACCGCAATGTCCTCATCTCATAAACTCTTATCAAGCCATAAAAGGAATTCATAGAAATCTCATACCATAACTCGCAATCACAACATATATCAAAAATACCAAATTCAATATCATTTATATAATTCACATCCTCGTCATCATTACCATTTCAGTTATAAAGATCACACACAAAAATACATGTACAACAATTCATCATCAAAATATAAAACATCTAATAACTAATTCCAATCTAGCCAACACACAAATTATGAATCATATTAAAATTTGGAACTTTTAAAATTTAATAAGCTTATCTTACCTTAAAAATAACCTTTCCCAAAACTAAAGGTCCCCGACTCAATAGATTGAGCTATTCCTAATTAGAGAATCTATTTTAAATTTTTATTGTTCCAAATTCTCCTTACTACCTCAGATACTCAATATTGTTGGAAATTTTTGGGATCACCGAAACACTGGAATAAATGGTGACCTGGTAAATTTTGACAGTTGATTTGAGGTGCCCACTAGTGGCCTATGCATATTGTGCACATTGATAAATTTTGTTTCTTTATTGTTATCCTTTTCATTAACCTTACCTTTAACGAATTTCCAACTGTCATTCACATGTTTTCTTATTACTTCCATTAGCTCGTTGGGGTTGGTATTGGCTCTAAGTTTAAGTTTATGTCTAAAATCGTGGGAGAAATGGAAGACATGTCCTCAGATGGGTGTGTTAGCATCAAAAGTGAAGGTTAGGTCACCGGTGGGATGAAGAAAACAACATCAAACTTCATGTATTAAATTATAGTCAACTTTGATGTTGTTCTCTTCGTCCCCACTAGCGACCCAACCCTCACCTTTAATGCCACACAGTCATCCACAAACATATATTTCATTTATCGCACGAATCCATTAAGAAACTCAAACTTAGAGTCAGCCCCAACCCTAGCCAACTAAAGGAAGTAATGAGAAAATAAGTGAATTGTGGTGGGAAAGTCGTTAACAATAATGTTAAAGAAAAGGATAACGGTAATGGAAGAAAATTTAATAGTATGCTCAATACATATAGGCCAACAGTGTGCAACTCAAATCCATTATGAAAATTTACCAAGTCACCAGTGTATTCGATGATCCCAAAAATTGATAACAACATTGAGTAGTTGAGGTAGTAAGGAGTAATTTGGACTGATAATAATTTCAAATAGAGTTTCTAATTAGGAATAGCTCAATCTATTGAGCTGGGAAGCTTTAACTTTGAGAAAGGTTATTTTTAAGGCAAGGGAAGCTTATTAATTTTAACAAGTTCTAAATATTAATATGCTTTATAATATGTGAGTTATTAATAGGATTGGAATTAGTTATTAGTTGTTTTATGTTTTGGATGATGAATTATTATACATGTGTTTGTGTGTGTGATCTTTATAGTTGAAAGGATAGTGATGATGAATATGTGAATTACATAAATGATATTGAATTTTGTATATGTAATACATGTTATGATTTGACTAAGTTATGATAAGAGATTAATATGAATGCTTTTTATGGCTTGATGAGAATTGATGAGATGAATACATTATGGTGATGGTGTATGTTGGGTTGAATAGAACTTGGGATTGAATGTCAAAAATATATTGAATCTTATGATAAGAACATATTATTTTTTTGTGAATTGTATGAATATGGTCATTTCTATAAAGGCTCTATATTGTATAGTGTAATGATACATTGGTGTAGGGATTTCAGCGTGAAGTCATCCTAACTCTACTAAATTCTCATACTCAAATTGAGAATGAGGTTTTGGTAGTGTAGTGATAAGAATTAACCCTATCTTAATGATTTTGGGATAAAGGTGATGGTTTTAGGTAGTGGTGTTAAAGTGAGACAACCAGACTTACACGGATTGACTCATCACAAGTTGAGGACTTTTGTTTTGAGATAAGGGAAATGTTGTTGTTGATGCTTGAATTTACTACAAAGAAAATTTATAATAGGTGCAAACTTTACAAAAACATAAACACCACATATATGCATCTATAGAACTAGAGTCTCATGTGTTTATTTGTGTCGAATGTTGAGTGATGAGTTGAGTGATTAATGTGTGAATGAAACCTAACATGTGATGAACATATTAATACCAAAAGACTACTAATTTGGAATGTTATAGTTTGGGATGAATAATTGAATGCTCCTTGCAATTACAGTAAATAAAAGTAACTAGAAAAAAAAATAAAATATAAAAAAAGTTAAAATTAATTAAAAATTAAAATTAGACTGAAATGTATTTTTCTTTAAATATTGAATTATTTTATTATAACTAATAAAAAAATTTAATTTATAAGTATTAATAATTTAAGTTATAATATTATTATATATTTTTTATATTTATAAAATAAAATAATATACATATTTAATATTTTATTTTAATGTTTAATTTAAAATAAAATAGGATGACGAATCATCTTAATCTACATTTAGTCCTTCAATTTGATGGACTAGAGATAAAACGAACTAAAATGAATTAATAAAAAAAAAATCTAACTTAAATTTGGACAAACTAAATTGGACCAACCGTTATATTTAGAGGTAATATTTTTTATAAATAACATAATAAAAATAAATAAAAGATTTGAACATGAATACTTTCGGAAATACAATAATGTTTTGATTTTTTTTTTTTTGTCCTTTTGCTATCTGTTGTTAATTTGTTTGGTTAAATTTAGAATTGATACGACATCTCAAGTGAAACATCAATTTAGAATTGATACGCCATATCACTCTCAATATTAATTTTTTTTTATATTATAGATAATATATTAGAAATTAATGATATTAAACTAAATATTTTATTTTTTTATATAACACAACATGTCAATAAATAATAAAATATAAAATTAAGTATAATAAAAAATAAAAAGATTTATTAAAATATTTTTTATTTTTTCTTTCATTTTGTTTTAAGTTTTTTTTTAAATTGTTCTCATCTTCCATTCTCATAAGTTTTTTTTTTTTAATTTTTGAAGAGAAAAAAATATATATTATTTTTGCTCTCATTTCTCATTTGTTGTCTTCCATTTTTTAGAAAATAAAAAAGAAAGTAATTCTCTCTTTTTTTACTTGATAGTGAAATAATAGTTTACTTATTTATTTCATGAGCTTCTTGTATATTAATTCTTTATTTTATGAACATAGAAGAAAAAGTATTGTACCATGTGTTATTTTATAATTGAAATTTAATTATGGTTTGATTATCATCTATTTTTCTTTAAGTATTTATATCTTTCAATTTTTTATTAGATTATGAAAAATTATTTTTTAGTCTTATTTTTATATAGATATATTGATGAAGAATAAAAGAATAAATTCATTTTTTAGAGGTTATAAAAGAGAAGCTCCCCATGAAGATGTAAACAGGTTAAATTCAACTTCTTGAGATATTCTAGAGGAACCATTTCTTAAACTTTCAACTTGAACATTTTATTATTGATGAAGATAACCATTCAAATTTGAAGAATTTATCAATCATACTTGAATTATGTCAATCTTTGGTAAGGACAGGAAAGTCAAAGACATTCTACTTGAATGATCGTTTAATTTATCTTATTTTAACTTTTCTTATATCTGCAGCTATAATAGAAAGATGATTTTCTATAGTGAACATTATCAAAACAAGATTGTAGAATAATGGAAGATGAATTTCTTGTCGATAATATGATTATTTATATTTAAAAAATAAATAGTTGAACATTTTAGTTCTGATTTAATTATTGATGAGTTTAGGGATTTGAAAAAACGAAGGACAATCTTTTCGATATGTGTAATTTCTTTTTTAATTATCGTTATACTAAATTATGTCTTCATTTTTGTATTAGTGACAAAATTTAATATATAAATTTTGGGTGTATTATTTTGGCTCTCCCAACCATGCTAGCCAAGATCCATCACTAAAAATGTTATATTTGTAAAAGTACTGAAAAATTATATATTTAGAGAAACTATAATTAAAAATGACATATTTATTGGGATGAAAATAAAAATGATTAATTTTATCAAAACCAAAAGAAAAAAAAAATATTTACAAAGATCAAAAACAAAAGTCACCTATTTACTATACTAAAATAAAAAAAACAGTAATAAAAAAAAAAAAAATCTAACCATTTTCCAACAAGGAATATCAACAATTAGAAAAGACTAATGGTCAATGATTTATACATGTAATAAAGATCAATAATCACTTTAAGTTGAAGAAAAATCAAATTATGCTGACTCTTTAAGTTAAATGAAAAAATTGATAAAATATATTAATGCTAAAATTGATTAATTTAGCCATTTCTTAAACAAATGATTGGGGTTCGCAAAAATACCTATGGTATTCAACAATCATATAGCAAATTAGAAAATTTTAAGCAAAGAAAAGTTTTAACATATTATTTAGCACAAGCAATAAAGGGGTTACATTTTCATTTGTCTTGAAGGAGATGGATTAATAATAGAAATTGAAATAAAACACTTCTGTTTTACGAGAAGAAAACGTTATTTTACTTATAAATACTTTTTTTTTGTAAAAATTTACGTTCAAAGTTTAATCCTAAATCCTTAAATAAAAAACTTACTTTAATCGGTTTAAATACTAATTGTGCCTTTGGGCCTATTTTATTTCAGTTTTTAGCACCAACCCTTACGAAAAATAAATAGGAAATTAAAAACAAAGAATGCCGGAAATGGAAGTCAATAAGTTTGCAACGACGAGATAAAGGAAATAAGACTCACCATTTTGATGGCTACGATTTCAGAAGTATCTATATGCGACCCTGGAAATAAAACATATACAAGTTAAAAAGATAATAATAATAATAATGATATTAATAATAATAATATTAATAATAATAAACCAAAACTATAAAAGCTAGTAGATATATTTTCTAAAATATTATTTACTAAATTAGTTCTTTAAAAATAAATTTTATTTATTTTAATTCATTAAATATTTTATTTTTATTAACTAAATTCTTTAAGAAACAAAGGGATAAATAAGTTCTTTTTTATCTCAATTACGAGTAATATTTTAGTTTCAATCCGTTATTCGATTTTTTTTTTTTAATTTAATCTCATTTTCTTTTTAAAATAAGTATACTATCTTCCCTTTGACTATAATCACATTACAACAATGGTAATATACAGGGCGGACCTTGCATGTGACTACGGGGAGCCACGGCACTCCAAGCTTTTTAATTTTTATTTTTATATATATTTATTTGTTTTTAAATTTAAATTTATATATTTATGTATTATTTTTATAGTTATATATATATATATATATATATATAT
>Ga0214543_1006177_pt1 | contig 21521 bp, 16 predicted proteins | sample CNSS2metaG_FD_160094 | JGI IMG/M metagenome (GOLD analysis project Ga0214543, IMG submission 160094) | Root nodule microbial communities from cowpea collected in UCLA plant growth center, Los Angeles, California, USA - CNSS2 | ecosystem: Host-associated > Plants > Roots > Nodule | place: USA... | reverse complement strand
CTCTCAACCATATGAGCTAGCACTTTTCCACATCATACCAACCATAATTTAATGTCATAATTATTACCCCTCCCGTATTTATTAATTAATTATTTATTTAATTAATTAAATTCTACGGGTCTTACACCAAGCATACTTCAAGCACTTAACACCCATAGATTAAGCATACTATTAACGACCCACACTCATTAAGCATGATTATAAGTCACTTTAGGTGCAGAAACACGAAATTAAGATTAAGCATCCATCAAATTCGTATTTTTACCATGAAAACGCAACTTGAAGAAGGGCAAACCATAATAGAATTTCAAAATGAACAACAACATCATGGTTTCATTTCAATTTCATCAACGAATCAATACCAAAAGCTTAGCTAGACATGGAATTCGAAAAGCAATTCAAATAGAAACAAAATTTCATTAGAAGAGTAGGGAAAGAGTGAACAAACACGAATTTTTATTGAAGGGGACGAAAACCCTAAGTTGGGTTGTGCTCCAATGGTCTCAAATCATCAAAAACGAAAAACACTTAGTTGGTGTTATGCTTAGAATGTGAAAAACCGAATGGGGAAGAAGAGAATGTGTTGCCACTCTGTCACAATAAAAATCGCGATGGATGACGAACCAAAAATTAAATTTGAAAAAAAAAATAGTTTCTAGTCACTACCATAGTATATTCTAGAAAACTACGGAAAAACCAAAGAGATAAGACAAGGTCTGCAAAAAAACAAATTTTGGGTCTGAGAGTCGTTTACGCGTAGGGAAGACATTAACACCCCACATCGTCCGTCCTAAGACGGTACCTTTAATTAAACGTACAAAAGGATGTGGTTTTTCAAAATATTTCTTTTCCCCGAAAATAATAATAAATGAATTTACAAAAGAAACAAAAATAATTGTTTGATTTTTTTGGGCCCGACGAGGATTAATTCTCGCTCCTACGTATCTTCATTCACAATGGAGAATCAGGGTTACGTATTTCTTTAGAGTCTTTTAGAAACTGTTAATTTGATTTTTTTTATTTATTTATAATTTTGAAAACCTTTTTATGTTTTTTGGTATTTTTAAATATTTGAAAATGAGTGTCACGCGACGCGAGGAGCTAGATAAACACTAAAATTAAACAAAGAAAATTGTTTTTTATATTATTTTTGATATATTTTCTAGAAAAATAAATTTGAAAATTAGTGTCACGCGGCTTGAGCGGCCGGACAGACAATAAAAGAAATGAAGAAAAAAAATTGTTTATGATTAAAAAATATATAATGAAAAAAATAAAGCAAAATAATTAGAAATTGACAATGACGTACCTTGAAAATTTATCGATATATTTTCTCTTCTATATCAATCTCACCCTCTCGTTTTCCCAACAAAGGTAAAAAGGAGGTGTGTTTCTGTGGGTGGTAATGCAAGAGAAAGAAGAAGTGTAGCGAATATTTTCTTTCGATTTTCTACCTCCTTCAATATGCTTTTTTTTTTGAAAGAGAGATAAAAAAAAGAATGTGTGTAAATGGGAGTGGAGATGGGAAAGAATTAGAGAAGTGTAGAGAATTTTTTTTTTCGGTCCCTTTTCATGAAATAGACTATCTATTTATATTCACAAATTGCAATCCTACCCTTAATTGTAATGAACAATATAAGGAAGAAATTGGTCATTATGACAACACATTATGGAAATCAAATCATAGTAAATCAGAGCACAATATCAATCAAAATCAGAAATATCGATTCTAACCATTAACAAATTAGAGCACAAAAATCAATCCTAATTAATAATATTGATTCTAACCATATGAAGAGATATAGCTTCTTCTTATTAGAATCATATCACTAATGTCCCTATCAGGGAACAAAGGGTAAAAAATATTATGTTGAGTTTGTTGGGCTCATGTAAATGAGTGTGATAATTAATAATAGATTGAGCTCTTCCTTTTTTCCTTTTTTTTTTCTTTTTTCTTTTTTTTTTGCTAAAATTAAAGTTTGAAAATCTTGGAAGAAAATTTTATTTCACCCTTTTTATTTTCCATTAACTAAAAAAAAATTATTTTTTTATTTTTTATTTTTTTAAATAAATTTATTCACCTGGATAAAATTGAGTGTTGATAGATGCCCCTCTTTACTTAGATTTTACTAGATATATGAAAGTTTGACTTTTTCATATTATCGTAGTAAAAGATAAGTAAAGATAGAGATACAAATTTCGTTCAAGTTTCAAAAGAAGACAAATTTGAAGACAAACTTGACCATTCAAGAGGAGATGGTCTGTATCTGAAAGAAAATACTAAGTGGCCAATATCAAGTAGAGGGTCTCAATTTGACACATCAATTTTTTTTGTTTTTTGTTTTTTGAAAATACTCAAATTAGAGCAATCCTGTGGAAAAGGTCTATTCAAAAGATTCGGTTACCATTACCATGTAGAGGGTTCCGATCCAAATTTTTTTTTGACTTTTTGAGAAAAGGTTAGACCAATCCCGAGGAGATAGTCTATATCCAAAAGATTTAGTGACCATTATCATGTAGAGGGTCACGATCTGATAAATCATTTTGTTTTATTATTTTCTTTTCTGACTTTTTGAAAACACAGATTAGAACAATCCTGAGGAGAGGGTGTATATCGAAAGGAAATAAATCAATGACCATTGCTTCGTAGAGAGCCTCGACGTGACAAAAAATCAATGACCATTGCCTCGTAGAGGGTCTTGATGTATAAAAGAAAATTAATGACCATTGCCTCGTAGAGGATCTTGATGTAAAAAAATCGATGATTATTGCCTCGCAGAGGGCATCAATGTGACAAAGAAATCAATGACCTTTGCCTCGCCAAGGGCCTTGATGTAAAGAAATTGATGACCATTGCCTTGCATAGGGCCTCGATGATGAGAAAAACCATGACCATTGCTTTGTAAAAGGTCTTGGTGTAAATATAAGGAAATCAATGACCATTGCGTTGCAAAGGGCCTTGATGTAAACATACGGTAATCAATGATCATTGTCTCATAGAGGGTTATGATGTAAACATAAGGGAATCAATGACCATTGCCTCATAGTGGGTCATGATGTATAAAAGAATCTGAATTTTACTTTTGAAGTGTCGACAAACACCGCATCAATGCCTAACATTGGTAAGACTTACACAAAAAAAAATATATCATTGCTGATTTTTTTTTGGAAATGATTTTCAAAGATTTTATGAAATATGATGGATGATTTGATGATGCATGACATGTTATGATTTTCTTTTTGAACCTATATGATGATGCATACATGGATGCGTAGATGCATAGGTGGAATTTATTTTTTTTCATTTTTCATTTTTCCTTTATTTTTATTTAAGAGCAAGGAAAACTAGGCTTAGAGGCTAGAAACAAAACTGTGAGGCCAGACAAAACTAGGTTTAGGGGCCAGTGTGGAAACTTGGCTTGGGGGCCAGTGTGAAAACTAAGCTTGGGGGCCAGTGAAAATTGGGCTTAGAGTATATTGGTTATTCATATGAATGAAGAGGACCATAAATTTGAGAAATATCATAGAAACAAAATTGTGTATTTTTTTTTTTAATTTTCTTCCTTCTAAAACGAAAGGATTCAATAACCATTCATATGAGTGAAAAGGGTTTTGATTGGAAAAGTGGAAACTATTTTATTCAAAAAGATGAATTACTCATGTATGCATGACTTGGTATGATGTATGAATTTTTCTTTTGCAATTTTTTTAAAACAAATTCGAATTGATTCTCATTTCATTGTTATTTCTAATTCATGGAATCATTCTACTTTGATTTTTTTTTTACTTTTCCAAGTCATTTCTTTGATCTAATCAGCTACTAACAAACACTTTTTTTTAATTATTTCTTTTAAAACACTATTTGAATGACATCCATGAAATTGCCAAGGGCTTGAAAAGGCTTGGATGAGGTGATGAAGATTAACTAGGGAGTTGCCCCAATTTGAATTGGTCTCAGGGCACAAAATGTGTTTGGGTTTTCCCTATTTATTGATGGTATGAAGGAAATGATGGGGACTTCAAAAATTTGCCCTTAATGTGAGAGTCTAGAATGGTCTTAGGGTGCAAAAGTGTGTTTTACTTTTCCCAAATAAGGAGATTAAAAAATGACGGGATTTTCACAAGTTGCCCCTAATGTGATCACAGTCTTCAATGCAAATAAATGCCCCAATTCAAAATGAATGATGGGAATATATGAATTACAAACAAAATGACTGCCCCAGTTTCTGTTTGGGATTGATAAAGATAGACTATTTTAAGGTTGGTCAAGGTTTAGACTTAGAGTGGGGATATTATCGGAGCAAAGATGGAGTTTCATGAAGAATGAATTGAAAGGGGACAACCCAAATTTAGCTTAATTTCCTGATTACCCGTGCTAATTTTGAACCTTTGGAAATGTCACCCAAAAATAAACTGCCCCAATATTTAAAAGCAAATCTCTGAACACATTTTTTTTCAATTCTTTTTTATCATGTTTTTAGAACAAACTTTTTAACAAATCAAAATTTTCCTCTAAATTAAAACCTTCAAAAGATAACAAACAAACTTTGATCTGTGTGGACTTTATTAGGCTTGTATCGTGGCCAAGGCTAGGGGTATGGATGTAAATGATAGTAAAGTACCAAAAAGTGATGTGAGGTTTGTTTGAACAAGGATACCTGAATAATGTTTCATTCAACATCTGTTTGACTTTATTTTGTTCACCTTTTTTTATATTTTGAATTTTTGTTCGTAGTCTCCAAACTTTTGCTTTTTTGTTATATAACCACATCATTTCTTTCTTTCTTTTTTGATATTTTTTTATTGGTGAACTACGAGTCAGATGAAACAAATGCAAACATTATGTCAACCTTCAGTGTGAGGATGACCCTTGTTTAGGGTAACTTGAAATAAATTTTTTGGAAGGCTCAAATTGGGTAGCAAAGGATAATTACTTTTGTTTTTTTTTTCTTTTGATAAAGAAACATGGCCACACATCATTTCAAACACATGGTTGTTTTTCTCAACAAAAACTTTAATTCAGAGGAAAATAATTTAGTTCATGTGACAAGATGTCCCTTGTTTTGTTCTTTTTTTTTTCACTTGTTTTTGTCTTATTTTTGCCTAGATTGTCCATCAGGGCTTTCAGCCTAGCTGATTATTCTTCATTTTTTTAATTCTTTTTTGGTGTTCAAAGAGTTTCTTATAATCATTTTAAAGTATGTGTCCCCTTTATGATAATCCTCCACAGAAATGAAAACAAGGTTTAGAGTGGAAGAAAGATGGAAAGGGAGATGGATTTGGGCAATTTCATGTATGCAAGACTAGATGGATGCTTCAAAAGAAATGATAACAGACAATATTTTATTTCTTTATTCAACCCATTGATTTGACCAAAGATTGTTTTATTATTTTCTCATTTTTCATAAGAAAGAGTCCAAGAATTTAGTGACAAGCAAAATGGGAAACAAATTGAATTTATTGCAATGCAATTTTTTTGGATTTTTTTAATTATGCATATGCATGCTATGTGTTTGAAACCATGGACATGGTACGATGAATGACCACAGAATGGGAATGAAATGCATGGTTGTGCTTCGCTGGACACTTATTCACATGATATGCCAATGAAATGTATGCTTATGCCTTAGAAGACATTTTTTACTTTTTTTTTTAATAATTGTGTGATTGTGATGAATTTATTATTATATACAAGGAAATGTGAGGGTAAAGGACGCAAATAGTCTCCCTTTTGTGCCTTAATTTAACATAGGCTCGATAAAGTTCTATGGCAAAGTATATGTGCTCACAATGGTAATTCCCTAATATTTAAAGATCAAGGTCACTAGAGCTATGGCCCACTTCATGGCATTTCCCACGACAGTTGGTAAGCAACAAGAAGTGAGAGTACAAATGAAGCAAACAAACTCTAGTTGGGGTTCTCACAATGACCACTTGAGAAGTACATCCACTATGACACTACTACACAATCCCCTCTAATTCTAAGCAACTCAGACCCGGGTATAGGACCCCACTCGTATAATGAACAAAATGTGTGTGAAGGGAGAATACAATATATACCCAAACCCACACTTGACAATTATTCCAAAGACCTAAATAAAGAAGAACATACACATACAACTATTCCAACTATCAAAAAGAGATAAAAAGATTAAAAAAAGGGGAAGAAAAAATATGAAGAAAAACCTCATCAATTTTACACATCCAAATAAATGGTCAGACTCTCCAGTATCCCCAGTGGAGTCGCCATCTGACGCAACCGAAATCGCGACGGACGACGAATCAAAAGTTAAATTAAAAAAAAACAGATTGGAGTTGCCACCAGAGTTTATTATAGAAAACTATGGAAAAACCAAAGAGATAAGAGAAGGTCTACAAAAAAAAAAAAAACAGATGTGGTTTCCAAAATATTTCTTTTCAAGAGAAGGTATTAACACCCCACAGCGTTCGTCCTAAGACGGTACCTTTAATTAAACGTTACAAAAGGATGTGGTTTTTCAAAATATTTCTTTTCCCCGAAAATAATAATAAATGAATTTACAAAAGAAAAAATAATAATTTTTTGATTTTTTTGGGCCCGACGAGGATTAATTCTCGCTCCTACGTATCTTCATTCACAATGGAGAATTAGGGTTACGTAGTTCTTTAGAATCTTTTAGAAACTATTGATTCGATTTTTTTATTTATTTATAATTTTGAAAACCTTTTTATGTTTTTTGGTATTCTTAAATATTTGAAAATGAGTGTCACGCGATGCAAGCGACCAGACAAACATTAAAATTAAACTAACAAAATTGTTTTTTAGCTTTAGTTTTGTATATTATTTTTGATGTATTTTCTAGAAAAATAAATTTGAAAATTGGTGTCACGCGCATGGTTATCAAACTCGCGAGTTAACTCGTTAACTCGGACAAGTTTGCGATTCTAGACATGGCTTCCGAGTTAACTCGGAAGCAAACTCATTTTTTATGTAAACTCGGTGGAATCGAAAGTAGGATCTTTAAAATCACGCAAAATCACAAGTTTGAATGGGTGAAAAAACTGAAACGAAAACGATGACGTTTGGGGAGATTTGACTTGATTTTGAAACACGATTTAGGGTTTTTGGGTTTCGAAATTTTCAATCGCGTTCCCCTCTCTTTGTGTTAAGCTCTCGTCGCATCTGGAGATCTTGGCCACCGCAGTCGTCGTCGCGTCCCGCCGTGCTCGCGTTCGCATCCCGTCACTGTTCTCGTCTGTCACAGCTCGCGTTCGCGTTCGCGTTTGCCGTCATTTCTCGTTGATGTCGTCTCGCCTCGTCGTCGCGTCGTGGTCTGTGACAGCTGTTGTCGCCGTTTCATGAGGAGGTTGCAACTGCGCTCGCGTTCGAGTTCGCGTCCCGTCACTGTTCGCAACGCCTCGCCGTCGTTTTGCCTCGCCGTCGCGTCCCGATCTGTGACAGTCGCCGTCGCTATCGACCACCATCTCGCCGTCAAACATTGGTCGCATCTCCCCTCTGCAACTGTAGTGCAGTGAGTCCCGTGCTCTGTCCATGGTAGCTCTTGTTGCTTATAATCACAATTATTTACTTAATTTTTTTAAAATAATTGCAGTTTTATTTAAGCCCTTGGTAGATAGGTTTAGTTGAGCTGTGATTTTTTTATATGTTAATTTTGTAGTGAAAATTTAGACCACTATGTCTAGAAATGCTTCAAATTTAGTGGATACTAATCCAAGTGCATCCTCATCTATCAAGAGACACCGCTCTAGTTGCTGGTTGGACCGGTTCGATGGCTCTATATGAATTAGCAGTTTTTGATCCTTCTGATCCTGTTCTTGATCCAATGTGGAGACAGGGTATGTTCGTTATACCTTTCATGACTCGTTTAGGAATAACTAATTCGTGGGGCGGTTGGAATATCACAGGAGGGGCTATAACGAATCCGGGTATTTGGAGTTACGAAGGTGTGGCCGGAGCACATATAGTGTTTTCAGGCTTGTGCTTTTTAGCGGCTATTTGGCATTGGTTTTATTGGGATCTAGAAATCTTTTGTGATGAACGTACTGGAAAACCTTCTTTGGATTTGCCAAAAAGTAAAAATGCTCCAGGGAACCAATCTGATATTGGATGGAAACACGGGTTTGATATTAATGGCAATGGTAGAAAAGTTAAATGTAACTATCGCTCAAAGATTGTGAGTGAAGGGATATTTAGATTCAAACATCATCTTGTTGGAAATAGGGAGGATTCTGAACCTTGTGCCTCTGTTTCGGAAGAAATAAAAAATTTGATGAAGATAGTTGCGGAAGCTAAGCATGCAGCATTAAAGAGAAGAAAGTTGAATATCATTGATGAAGAAGATGAAGAAAGTGAAAGTGTTGAAGGAGGACATAGGTTGTTTGGCTTTAAGGGAAAGCAAACAGTTGCCAATGCTAGTAAAGGGGGGGGGGTCCAAGCAACTATAAATCAAATGATGAAAAAAGGATTCAAAGAAGAGGTTGATGCTCAAGTGGCTGAAGTCTTTTACACTAGTGCCATTGCTTTCAATGTGATTAGAAATCCAGCATTTGCAAAGATGTGTGAAATGATTGGTAAATATGGAGTTGGCTACAAACCACCCTCTTATCATGATATTAGAAAGAAGCTCTTGAAACAAGCTGTGAGCAAAATAGATTTAATGCTTGAAGAATACAAGGAGGAGTGGAAGAGAACTGGTTGTACCATTAGGTCTGATGGTTGGACGGACAAAAAAAGACGTTATATTTGCAACTTCTTGGTGAATAGTCCTAAAGGGACGGTTTTTCTTTATTCACTTGACACCTAGACATTTCAAAAACAATTGATAAAGTATTTAAGATGTTAGATGATGTTGTTGAGTATGTTGGAGAAGAAAACGTAGTACAAGTTGTCATTGATAATGCTGCAAATTTCAAGGCAGCTGGAGATTTGTTGATGCAAAAAAGAGAACGATTGTATTGGACTCCATGAGCTGGACTCCATGTGCTGCACACTGTATTGATTTGATCTTTAAAGATTTTGAAAAGAATTTGAAGGTCCATGAATTGACAATCAAGAAGGGAAGAAAGATTACCATTTACATTTATGGAAGAACAATGTTGATTTCGTTGTTGAAAAAGTTCACTAAAGGTAGAGACTTGATAAGACCGGGTGTGACTAGATTTGCCACGGCATATTTGACTCTTGGTTGTCTTCATGAATTGAAGGCATCTTTATTGACAAGGTTTAACTTCGATAAGTAGAAGACAAGCAAATTTGGAACTTCATAAGAGGGGAAAAGAATAGAACGCGTGGTATTAGACAGTCGATTTTGGAAGAATGTCTCCACATGCTTGAAGGCTACTACCCCTCTTATGGTGGTCTTAAGATTGGTGGACTCAGATGTAAAACCCGCAATGGGTTTCATTTATGAAGAGATGGAGTATGCAAAAGAAAAGATTAGGTCCAATTTTAACAATATTAAGAAGAGGTAAACTTCCAAACTTTAACTCATTAAAAGTTTAATTCCTTATGTCTGAAATTTTTTTTGGTATTGAATGTAGTTATGAAGAGGTTTGGAGAATAATTGATGCTCGATGGGATAGTAAACTTCATAGGCCTTTGCATGCAGCTGCCTATTTTCTCAACCCCCACTTCCACTATGAACCTAACTTTAGATGTGATGATGGTGGAGAGGTTAAAGAAGGACTATATGAGTGCATGAGAAGATTGGTGCCAGATATTGCAGAAAGAAGAAAAATTAATTTGCAAATTGTTCAATTTCATTTTGCTAGAGGTCTTTTTGGAATGGAATATGCAAAGGAATGCAGGAAAGCATTAAATCCTGGTGAATGGTGGGAAATGTTTGGGGATGCAACTCCGGAGTTGAAGAGATTTGCTATTCGAATTCTAAGCTTGACTTGTAGTTCTTCGGGTTGTGAGCGTAATTGGAGTTCATTCGAGATGGTAATTTAAATTATTTATAATTTATAATTTTCTTTATTAGGTTTATAACTACTAAAATTTTAGGTTCATACAAAGAGAAGGAACCGTTTGCATCACAAAAAGATGAATGATTTAGTTTATGTGATGTAAAACTTGAAGTTGAAAAGTAGACAAATTCGAAAAACTGTTGCTCTACCATTTGATGACATTGAATCAGATGATGAATGGATAACTGAAAAGGCAGAAGATGTTGTTGAGATTGAGGAAGCTGAAGGTGAAATTGATGTTCAAAATGTTCCTTTAGATGGACCAACAACAGATCCAACTCTAGATGCTCTTGATCTTGATAACATAACTTTTGATGCCAATTAGGATGCACATGTTTCATCGGGGGAGGAGTTGGATGAAGATGATGATGATGATGGAGATGATGATATCATTAGAGGATTAGAGGATTACCCATAGACATTTGATATTTGAATTTATGTTTTACAGTATTTGTATGAACTTATTTATTTCAAATACTTTTAAGCTATATAATTTTATGGACTTGTTTGAATTAGGATATTATTTATATAAATTAATTTTTTTTCTTATGAAGTAAACTCTTACGAGTTTACGATTCGAGTTTACTGGGCTCTCACGAGTTTACGTAAACTCTCGAGTTTGACAACCTTGGTCATGCGGCTTGAGCGGTCGGACAGACAATAAAAGAAATGAAGAAAAAAAAATTTATGATTAAAAATATATAATGAAAAATGAAAAAAATAAATCAAAAGAATTAACAATTGGCAATGACGTACCTTCGAAATTTTTCGATATATGTTCTCTTTTATATCAGTCTCACCATCTCATTTTCCCAACAAAGGTAAAAAGGAGGTGTGTTTCTGTGGGTGGTAATGGAAGAGAAAGAGGAAGTGTAGCGAATATTTTCCTTCGATCTTCTACATCCTTCAATATGTTTTTTTTTTGAAAGAGAGATAAAAAATGAGGTGTGTAAATGGGAGTGGTAATAAGAAAGAATTAGAGAAGTGTAGAGAATATTTTTTTTCGATCCCTTTTCATGAAACAAAATGTCTATTTATATCGCAAATTGCAATCCTACCCTTAATTGTAATGAACAATATAAGGAAGAAATTGGTCATGATAACACCACATTATGGAAATCAAATAATAGTAAATCAGAGCATAATATCAATCAAAATCATAAATGTTGATTCTAACCATTAACAAATCAAAGCACAAAAATCAATCCCAATTAATAATATTGATTCTAACCATATGAAGAGATATTGCTTCTAATTATTAGAATCATATCACTAATGTCCATATCAGGTAACAAAGGGTAGAAAATATTATGTTGAGTTTGTTGGACTCTTCCTTTTTTTTCTTTTTTTCATCTCTCTTTGTTTTTGCTAAAAATTAAAGTTTGAAAATCTTGGAAGAGAATTTTATTTCACCCTTTTTATTTTCCATTAACTAAAAAAACTTTTTTATTTTTTAATTTTTAAAATAAATTTATTCACCCGGCCAAAATTGGGTGTTGACACACTCTAAGGAAACCCTTTAAAAACGTGGTCACATCACCACATAGCAGCTAAACATGGATGTGCACAAGTCATATGGTTGAAGCATCAACTCATGGACTATGGTGTAAAACTGAGGTACCTTTATATTATGATAATACTAGTGTCATCAACTTAACCAAGAATCCAATACAACATTCTAAAACCAAGCACATTGAGATTAGGCATCATTTCATTCGAGATCATGTTTAAAAGGGAGATTGTGAAATTCAATTTGTTAAAACTGAAAATCAATTGGTTTATTTGTTTATAAAACCATTAGCTAGAGATAGATTCAACAAGCTAATAACTGAACTAGGCATATTAGACATGAAGAATGTGGTCTGATATGTTTTTAGCATGTTAATCTTATGAATCCATGCATTGATTTCATTAAAATAAGCTAATGTGTGCATAAACTGAATATTGTCATATTTAGCCTCTTGATTTTTCATTGTTATGTGTTGATTTTACTTAAAACTGCCTCTGTTTTCAATAATTATGATCTGTCAAACTTTTAGTCTGTTGATTTTACAAATCTATGTGTTGATTTTACTTAAACAACTACTGTATGCAAAAATCATGATTTGTCAAATTTCAGTCTGTTGATTCTATAAATCTATGCATTGATTTCTTTTAAGTTGCCACTGTATGCAAAAAAATTAATCTGTCACGAATTTTAATATGTTGTTTTCACAATTATATGTGTTGATTTCATTAAAACTGTATATGGGAATATAAAGTTCAATTTTAAATCGATTGATTTTTCAAATCTGTGTTGATTTCACTTAACTAAATTCTGTGTGCAAAGTTTTGTGAACTGTTGAATTTTTTAGTCGACTGAATTATAAAATATATGTGTTGATTTTACTTGAACTGTAATTTTTGAATGAATTCAATTCAAAAGCTAACCCAGTCAAAGACAACATCTTGTGTCAGGTATGTGTTAGGTACTGTCTACCTCCAACAACTATTACATCACCTATATGTTGCTTTTTCTAATTTCTTTGACCAAAAAGCATGTGTGATGTGTAATTCCAATGTGCATGCACCTTACATTATCTGAACTGATTGATTCATTTATAAAAACTCATTGGAAACTTCATGATTTGTTGAGATACTACAATCAAATGCATTAACCTGGCTTTGGTAACCTAAAACGAACTAATGAAAATAAATGTGCATCATTTAATCGACTGATTCTGCAATTCAACATGTTCAATTATAAATACTATACTTTAAAACTTGCATTTGCATCAAATATCTCTTAGAAACAGCCACACCTATAATCATCATGCCTCGTCGTCAACAATTTGTTGTGAAATCTGATGAACAACACTCCAGTTCTCCCAATCAAAGTTCTCTAAATCAAGAACATCATGGGAGAATTGAGGCTTGGTTCAAAGGACATGAGGACAACATTCAAGTGTTCCTCATTGAGATGACTATGAAGCAAATCAACATTCCTAAGGTGTTGAGGTATTCATGGTTGAGAACAAAAGGGTTTGAGAGTCTTCTTCAACAACTCAAGCATCAAAAGTTGAAGACGTTCCTTGATCTTTCAGGGAAAATCTATCCTGACTTAATGAAGGTGTTTTTCACAAACTTGTTCAAAAATGATGTGTTGATGTCTAGTGTCAAAGGAGTCAACATGGAGATATCCAAGAAGGCTTAAGGCAAGATGTGTTTAAGTTGTGAAAGGTGAAACTGATATTGTATAAAGAGTTCAACGAAGACCAATATTTTGGCCAATTCTTAAGGAACCTTTCTGCTGAGATCAAGCATTTCCATGTTGGTGGTCTCAATGTGGTTGAAAGGCATCTTGCTATGATCATCAGAAAAATCATAGTTCCACGTGGGATTAACCATTCTACATTGAATGAGAGAGATTTAACCCTCATGTATTGCATCCAACATAATGTACGAGTGGATTGGATCTTTGTGCTTCGTGATCACATGCTTAAGGCCAAGAGGCTCACGGATTTCAGGTTGTCCTATGTGATTTTGGTGTCCAAGTTCATAGAGTACGTTGGGGTTGATATAGAAGATGAGCTAAAAGAGTCAACTGGACTTTTGAAAAACCTCCAATAAAATTCTACACAAGACGGGCTTTACAAAGGAGGGAAATGTGTTGACAGTTGGTGGTATTACAGCTGGTGGTGCACATGACCATGAAATTGGCACAAGTAGAACAAATCAAGAAGAAGAGCCCACTGTTGGACCAATAAACATTATCCCCTACAATCCTTCAAAGGAAAGAGGCCCTATGTACTCACAGTTTGAGAGGATGGTGTTGCATCATCTGCATGAACTCAATGTGTCTCAAAATGCACATCACACATTTTGCAATGAGAGGTTCAATAATTTGGATGGCCAAATCCATGACATTCATGATCTGCTGACTTCATTCCAAACTAGAAACAATCCTTGGGATGACTAAGAGTGTTGGCCTTGAGGATCATACATTGCATTCATGTGGTCGTGTTGCTTTGTTATGTGTTCTACAGTTTTTCAATCGGTTAATTTAAAATTTTAGTATGTTTAATGTATCAGTTTTTTGTTTTTCTACACTCTATTTCAGTTTCTATTACATTGTATTGTGTCGTACTATCAATGAAACTTTATCCTTTGTTTGTGATCTTGATGCTTTATTTCAGTTTGGTGAATCCAAAGGGGGAGAAAAATTGGAAGCATTAGCATTAAAATTGGCTCTTTAAATTGGAAATTAATGGAATTGAAGCCATATTAGTGATAGGGGAGCATTTGCATCTCTGTGTGCTTAGTATCTTATATGTACTGCTTTTAGAAACATTTTTCAAATTCACAAGTTCAAGCCAAGTTAGAAGACAATGCTTAAATGGCACTTCATCAATTCAATGGAGTCCAACCAAATAAAGGTTGATCCAAAAGAAGCAATATGCAATGGAGGTTGGCTTCATCAAATAAGGGAGAAAATGTTGGCACAAAAAGCCTGGATGATTTGGTGCTTAAAGATTTGATGCAGGTACTTGAAGCCATTGCCTTGGAACATGTTGGAACTATGGTTACATTGATGAAGATGTTGAGATTTGATGTTTCACATGCTGATCAAGCCTTGTATGCGTGCTCTGTATCTAGATTAATCATGGGGAAAACAAGCTTGAAGATTGTAATTCATGTTTTAGACCATTTTTCATTAATTATATGTATAGGGTCTTAGTTGTGTCTTTTAATCTGTTGAAATGTTTTTCAACAGGTTAAATGGTGTCTTTTAATCTGTTGAATAGATTTTTAATAGATTAAAAGGTTTGTTGCAATAGTCTTAACTAGTACATATTCAATCAATTGATTTATTTTGTAATCGAATGATTTCACTTAAGTTAAGTGAAATTAACCGATTGATTTGAAAATTAACTAGTTGAATTTCGTAATAGTTTGACTATAAAAGCTATATTTTCGAAAGAGAGCTTTGGAGACCATTCTTTAGCGTGAAAACTTTCAAGAATCTATGGAACTCTTTCTCTTTCGTGATCATACAGTGTGCAACTGTTGAAGATTGATCTTGGATCATTCTTGGAGCATTTTGCTTCATGTTCGAAGCTTGAAGAAGGTGGTTTTGGTAGGCAAGGTAGTGCTACCATTGAGGTTTGGTCTTTCTCAAGTTTTTAGGTTGTATCTGGTGGATTTCTAGGTCTACAAGAGGTGTCTTGTTGTGCTGGTTTGATTCTTGTGTGATTCAAGGGTTATTATGTGGTGTTCTTGCATATTTTGAAAGTATAATGTTGTGAACTTTGTAAGTCTTTTGAAATAGTTCAAAGTCAAGCTCGAGTTGCCTTGACTAATTGAATGTAGCTCAGATTTGAGTGATCGAGTGTAAAAATATTGTGCATTGCTATTTTCTCTAACCCTTCTTCCTTGTATTACACTTTAAAGTTTAAAGAATTTTGATTTGAGTCATCTTTTTGACATTCTTGTGTGATCTGCCATTATCTGTACCATTGCTCATGTTTGCCTAACTCATTTGAACCTATCTTGATTGATCTTTCATATTGTTCCTAACTTCACAAATTCACATTTATACATCTTTCCTAGTTTTTTAGTCGACTGTTTGACTATCTCTGTTTTTTGATTGATTGAAAGTGTCCAGTCCATGAATGTTTGCATCCATACTTGGTGGTTGATTTGATTCAATTGAAAACTGTTTTAGGCTTTTAAAAGTCAACATTTTTTTAACTTGCCAATTCAACCCCCCCCCCCCTTCTTGGTATTTCAACCATTTCAATACTTACATATATGACTCATGATAAAAAGATTTCAAGGTTGCTCAATAGAGAGGATGATTGTTAAGTGAACTCGAATAGTGTTTTCTACGAAGTTTTTGGTAGGCACAAAAATTTTAGCAACATTTTAGTACTATACATCGTAGTCTCTAACTTTCTTCTACTTCTTGAAATGTTTCATGTAGGCTCTAAAAAAAGTAGCCACTATGAAACTGGTTTTGGTCATTGAAGAACTTTAACTCTTTTGAATGTCTTTTATTCATCAGATGAGATTTGCTAAGAAGTTGACTTTAACCCTTACTCAATCCTACATAATCGGCTTGTAAGGTGAGGTTTGCACCCAATTATATACTATAAATTGACCTTTTCTCTAGTTGACGCGGGACTTCCAACATACCCCCTCATATCAAGGCACATACATCTCGAGTGTGGGACTAGACATTAATGGATAGTCCGATAGTGGCCCGATAGTAGGTGGAACAATAAACCCAACAAACAACAAACTTCTCTAGGATAAGTTCTAACTCATGACTCTTATACCATGTTAAAATAAATGACAAAGAGACATAGCATGAACCTCTAATGCGTGTTGAGCACAAAACGTTATACATTTATAAATAGAAAATAGAAAGAGATGAGTCTAAGCCCATTACATTGAAAACTACAACAAAAAATTGTAACTAACAATATCTAATAATATCTTAACCATATCTAAAAAGATTGATAGTTAAGGATACATTAAATACACTTTATGCAATAATAAATGTTCCTTTCTTCTTTACGTGTCATCCCAATAGTTGGATATACTTATCGATTCCTGAACTATGTGTCTTTCCTTAAATATTTCTAAAGTATAATGTCATGCAAAGTAAATGGTCCTTCTACAAGTAAAAGTGCAAAGTTCAGGAATTTGTTTAAGAAAAATAATTTCAACTCTTTATACAAGAGATCCTCTTATGCGACTTATCATTTTGTAACAGATATGAAAGTAGTAGACATTCCCTACAACATGGAATAAGCATTTAAATGCAATCTATAGTTTGAGCACATCTATGTTATGTCAGACATAAAATACAGTGTCACATTGTTTGCCTAACAAAACCCTTGTGTCCTACATGATCTAATGTTGAATTAAACTATTATCTTTCACATGCAACATAACCATGTTTTATACTTCATTGTTAAAACATTAGGGTTTTTATTATTCAAGTTTAGACTTGTCACTAAGACATTAGGGGTTGTTACATAAGGTGTGAATGCTAGAGTAGGAATTAGAAGAATAATGTTTGGTGCTTTCCCTTTGAATTGGATCATGAAACCCAATCCCAATGAATCCTTTATCATATATTGTTGCACACCATATGTTTGATAAAAATATGAAAATACAGAAAGAGTTTTATTTTTATTTTTGTGAAATTTGATGTCTAATTGAGTTATGAGTTGCAACAGTTGTCAAGTATTTCACAAGTCTCTTGGGAAACAATACTTGGACTTTCCACTTTATTACTTGTACAATTTGGTACATTTGTCAATCCCGTAACGATGTCTTTAACTTAGAAACTAAAATTTTAATTAGTGTTTTATAAATTTTAAATCAATCTACATTTAAATATTTAATTATTTAATATGGTTTGCAATATTTTAATATTATTAGTTCACTTTTCTAAATACAAGTTGATGTTAATAGTTTTGACGTTAAATCCATTGAGATAACATCATTAGGGTTGATCACTATATCTAATGTATTGTTTGTTTTTGAACTTGGAGTTTCTATAATAGTTTTTGTCCTTGAAAGGTGCCTCAATGGATTGAATAAGGAATTGTATTTAAACTATCCTTGGTGTCAATATTTTAGGGATGTGTGATTATTGGGTGTATCGAAACTAGTCCCCCCAATCGAGTGCTAAGGGAATAGGGGTTTTTAGGAACCTTGTTTTCTTTACCATAGATAACGCTAATATTTTGAGCTAAAGTTTCTACAAATGACATTATTAAGGTTAATCACCGCATCTAAAGTATTTTTTGGAACTTAGAGCTTGGAGCTTTTGTCATAGTTTTGTCTTTAAGAAGCTTCTCGGAAGGTGAAGGAGACATGTGTATTTAAACTATTTTTGGCCTCAACTCTTGATGAGATACCTCTAGCATGGGGACCTACAACCAAAGTTATGGGTAGGAGGATACAAGAATACTAATAAGTGTCTATTATTAGGTAAATTGCATATCATTTAGACACTTATCTTGCACTAAATCAATGTAAAAATCATTAGAATTGCCCTAATTTTACATAATTACATAATGAAGTGATGAGAAAATAGAAAGAGAGGAATTTAATGTATTTTGTGTTGTTTTGTGGGTAAAATTAAGTAAATTATAAAGTTGGTGTTGAGCCCCAAAAGTTGCAACTCAAGCCAAACAATGAACTGAGAATGTTAAACTTTAAGCTTGCGGTTGAGTAATAGAATTTGTTGCTTAAGCCACATTTTAGGAAAATTTCACTACAAAGAAACGTGAAGCTCCAGATTTGAAGCTGAGCACAAATAGGAATCCTCCATGGCAGGGAAACCTCCATTGCTGCACTACAAAAGATATATGCCCAAGCTTGGGAAGAAAACCCACTTTGGAAGGAACCTCCATGGCTAAACTTCAAGGTTTGGAAGCTAGAGCAACACTTAAAATTCTATAAATATAGGGCATGATCCATGTTATTTTTATGTTGATTTGAACGCTAATTCTAGTGTAGTTCTATAGTATATCTAGAGAGAGAAACACTTATATTAGTGTAGTTTATAGTAAATACTTGTAAAGGCTATGGAAGGAAGGATGCGTCTCTATGTTCATCTTGTATTCATCATCATGAGTAGCTAATTCCCCAATATTTGGGATTGAATTTAACTTCTAAACTCTCTCTGTATTGCATCTTCTTATCTATTATTGTGTTCTTGTTTATATGTGTTGGTTACTTGATTTGTGTTGCACTCCATGGTGATTTGGCCTATCATAACATCTCAACAGCATTAGATGCAAAGACATCTGGTCTAATGTTTATATCTAATCAAGTCTCTTGTTCCATGGCATATACCAGACATGGATATGTGGGCTAAGTTAGTTTAAAAAGTCTTATTCACAAAGCAAGGGTTCCTCCACCTAGATTGGGAAATCTTGCGTCTAACACCCTTAGGTTCACTCTCACAAACATGTGGTTTGATCTACAAGTTAAGTGTACTTCCGTGAATACTAGAAATAAAGAACATGATATATAGATAATTAAGGGTAATACAATAGATTTAAGAGACCAAGTTCAATCCCAACGTTTTTATCAGCATCTTTTGACTTGCTATCACTTCCACATCTTTTGACTTTGTTCATCTAGAAGGGGTATGCTAGGAATATAGTAAAGTTATGTTGTTGAGATGACTCCAGACTACTCTCCTTTTGTGAATTAGCCTATACTAGAGTTCCCCTTAATGGCCTAACCTCACTTCAGAGCATCTCCAATTCACCGTCATCGAACCATATCTTCTTTAATCTACTTGCTCTACGACTTCATTTCATCCTTGGCTTCTTCTCATTGCATTCTCTTGGATTCTTGCTTAAAGATGGACTCATTAACTCCTAATTGATGCGAAAGTATTGGGTGTACTGGAATAAGCTCTCTAGTTGAGGGTTAAAGGGAATGAAGGATTTTAGGAACATATTTTTCGTTCACATAGGTGATGCCAATATTCCAACCTCAAGTACAGTGAGTTAACATTGTCAAGGGTCAATCATCACATTAAGGTATTGTCTATTTTGGAACCTGAAGCTCCGGCCATAGTTTGGTCCTTAAAAGTCTATAGCAATTTCATTTAACATAATCACTAATTTAACTAGTGTCATTTGGAAAACCCCATTAACTTAAGTTAATAAGGCTTAATGATGGAGTCATCTAATTTGTTAGTTTAATGTCATCTTATTATCTTTTTAGTTTAATTTAGTCCTCCACTTTTTAAAAAAAATTTAATTTGGTCCTCTTATTATTTTTATTCAATTTAGTCTTCATTTTTTTAAACAATTCAATTTTGTCTTCTCCGATTTTAGGCCAAATTAGTAATTAAATTTAATTACAACTTATATTTATATATATATATATATATATATATATATGTATATTAAAATACCTTTTTATAATTTATACAAAAAATTACTCCATCTAAATACTAAAATTATTTTATTTTCTACACTTTATCTAAATACTCAATTTTTTTACAATGAAATGATTTGATATATAAATTTTAAAATTTATTTTAATATATATATATATATATATATATATATATATATTTATATATATAAAAGTTGTAATTAAACTTAATTATTTCTTAAATTAAAAAAAATAAATTTGAAAATTTGAAAAAAAATTAAATTAAATTAAATTATATTTTTTAAAAAAATAAAAATTAAATTAAACTTAAAAATAATAAAAGGATAATAACAAAGAAAAGAAGTCAATCAAATAATTAAGTCGATTAATAAATAAGGTACATTTCTATCCATAATGTCACATCTTATAAATAACTAAAATTTTTTATAATTTCATTATCATAACGTGTCCTCACCTCTTGAAATTAGAATTTTGCTATGTTTGCAATTACAATCAAAATTGTCACCTCAAACACGTTATATATTGGATACACATCAACCGTTCTTGTACATTTTCCCAAATCCAAAACTAATCTATTATCAACCGCCAACATATAGCACATCCGTGTACCACACAATTTTTTTAAGATAATGACGTTTTATTAGATTTATAGAAGTGATATTTTGGTATTTACTGAATAAAATATATTATTTTAATATTTTAAAAATAATATTTTAATTATATTTGTATATATTATTCTTATATTGTTATAGCAGTTGTAAAGTGGATATAATGTTTTCTCAAGAATGTTACAATATTATTTTACTAAATTTATGTATAATTCAAAAAATTGTATATTATAAATTGTGAATAATTGATTTAATACAACAAGATGTATAGTTAATAAATACTATATCTTAAATTAAAGTTAAGATATAATATTTATTGATTGTTTATGAAATATCTAGAGAGGTGAGATTATGGTTGAATAGAACAAAACAAGATTTGTTCCACGTCATAATTGATATCCAGCGTCAGTATCTATTTCCACCACATCCTCAGTATCCATCGATTGTTTGTTATTTTTCAACTTCGACATAATCATCGTACTCTAAGTGTTTCAAAAATGGACCACCAAAGATTCTACACCGGACCCCATTCACCCAGTCTCACAAAGTAAGACTAATTAGTTTATTATTAATTGTTAATCCTTGTTTAAGAGAAAAATGTTGTAATTTTTACAAACACGACAAAATGATAATTATTTAAATAACTTGTTTCTCTTAATTTAATCCGTCTTACAGTATTATACAAAGTTAAACACTTAATATATATATATATATATATATATATATATATATATATATAATTGATATCATTAAAGTAAATATTTAGTTTAAGTCTATAAAGTCTAGGCTTAATTTCTTTTATTAATATTTAAAAAAAATTTCATTAATTTCTCATTCAAACTAAATATCTCTATGAATAACATTCCTTAGGATTTCAAGACTAGGTTGTACAATGGAAAACATGGTTTCCTATTTTAGAAAAATAGCGAACAGAATCAAAAAAAAAAAAAATATAAATATATATATATATATAATAATAAATATATTTATATAAAAAATTATATATATATATATTTTTATATATAT
>Ga0214543_1006173_pt1 | contig 21529 bp, 12 predicted proteins | sample CNSS2metaG_FD_160094 | JGI IMG/M metagenome (GOLD analysis project Ga0214543, IMG submission 160094) | Root nodule microbial communities from cowpea collected in UCLA plant growth center, Los Angeles, California, USA - CNSS2 | ecosystem: Host-associated > Plants > Roots > Nodule | place: USA... | reverse complement strand
GTTAAATGGTGCAAACTCAAGTGCTAGTTTGAAACATGTTTGACACCTAAAAAGAATTTAACTTAGTTGAGTGATTATAATAATATATATTCTTTGCTAATAAATTAAGTATTTTTTTAGGCTTTAATTTTTATGTAAAATTAATATATTTTTTTTAATTTTGATATATTTTTATCTTCAAATTTTAAAAATAAATGAATATAATTTGTTTAATTTAGTGACATTAATTTTGTTTGGACTGTTAAACGGCGTTCTCGATTGACATTAAATTCGGAACGTGTTAAATGGTGCAAACTCAAGTGCTAGTTTGAAACATGTTTGACACCTAAAAAGAATTTAACTTAGTTGAGTGATTATAATAATATATATTCTTTGCTAATAAATTAAGTATTTTTTTAGGCTTTAAATTTTTATGTAAAATTAATATTTGTTTTTTTTCTTAATTTTGATAAATTTTTATCTTAAAATTTTAAAAATAAATGAATATAATTTGTTTAATTTAATGACATTAATTTTTTTTGGACTGTTAAACGACGTTTTCGATTGACATTAAATTCGGAACGTGTTAAATGGTGCAAACTCAAGTGCTAGTTTGAAACATGTTTGACACCTAAAAAGAACTTAACTTAGTTGAGTGATTATAATAATATATATTCTTTGCTAATAAATTAAGTATTTTTTTAGGCTTTAAATTTTTATGTAAAATTAATATTTGTTTTTTTTTTAATTTTGATATATTTTTATCTTAAAATTTTAAAAATAAATGAATATAATTTGTTTAATTTAATGACATTAATTTTTTTTGGACTGTTAAACGGCGTTCTCGATTGACATTGAATTCGGAACGTGTTAAATAGTGCAAACTCAAGTGCTAGTTTGAAACATGTTTGACACCTAAAAAGAATTTAACTTAGTTGAGTGAGAAGCACTATATCCAAATTTGGGTCAAAGTTTAGGGACTAAAAACATATTTAATCATAAAAAATATTAGGGTTAAATATATTTTAGGTCTCTTAACTTTTAGTGAAAATTGAAATTAGTCTCTCGTGAAAACTTTGGCTCAATTTAGTTTCTCAACTTTATAACTGCGTGAATTTAATCATTTTAACTAAATTTTTCTAAGTTTATTTGATGTTTCAAACGCGTTTCTAAATTAACACTGAACCAAAAATGTATCAAACGTCGTAAACAACTCAAATGCTATTATGAAATGCATTTGAAACATCAAATAAACTTTTAAAAAAATTGTTAAAGGATCAAATGTACGTAATTCTAGAATTAAGGGACTAAATTAGACCAAAGGTTTGAAGATGAACTAATTCCAATTTTCACTAAAAATTAAGGGACAAAAAACATATTTAACCCAAAATATTATATAAAATAAGACTAGTGAAACTATGTGATGAAATCTCTCCAAATTAATTTATGAATAAACTAATTTTAAGTCATAATTTTATTTTAGTTTTAAAGTTCTTCTAAACAAAGAAATTGTTATTTTGAAATATTTCATATATTTTTATTAATACTGAATATAAAGACAAACATTAAACAGCAATATAAATTAATGACAACATACAAATGTCATCATCTAATACTTTAATACATTAAATAACAGTAATACTTTTAGTCTCATATAGTCTTCAATCCATCTAATGTTCTTCCTCAGACCTTCAGCCAATCCATAGACAACTTCTTTGCTTTCCTTCAACTCATTTTCAGCCTATGAAAGATCATGCAACCATAAGATATGTAACGGTGTAATATTAATAATTTATTGAAATAGATATTAGAATGCCTAAATAAATAAATAAATAAATAAATAAAAAAAGATAATGATTACTTATCGAGACAAAATTTGTATGATCCTTACAACAAAATCATGGTACCATCAGGGTTATACCCTTGCACAATGGGCATCGAACTACTGGTTGTTCTATAATGCCATAGTAAGTTTTACCACTGCATCCACAACAGAAAAGAAGAAGACTCGGAGAGTTCATAAAATCTTCATAGTTGTTGCGTAGTTGCTCAACAACTTCATCGTCTGTGAAACTAAACCCAATATCATTTTCCAGGAAAACACCTTCTCCAAAATCCACAAAAGGCCTAAAATCGTAAATCACAAATCCAGTCTCATGGTGATAGTAGTAAAGAAGATTCGACTGTAATCAGATCAAGAACAAGAAATTAGAACAACATAATATAGATATTATTTTTGACTAAAACAGAAATTTTATATCTTATCAATGTCATATGTTAGAGTTACCGGGATATCTAGAACTCTTTGCCAAGGATAAGGAACAATAGCATCTGGGTAGTCTGAAAGAAAACTGAACAATAATGTAATAGCCATGACAAAGATCAGAAAGATTTGATAGAAGGTTGTGGAAAGTTGATGTGAATCTCACAATATATATAGTGAGTTTAACATGAATTACAACTCAACATTGATATTTCCATATTAATATAAATTAATGAAACCGTTGTCACTATGCAAACTGTTCCATGAAATTTAGGAAATTTAGGAATGGTAAGAGTGAATCATATAAATAGCTTTAATCAGAAAAAACAACAATTTGTTGACTTTGGAAAGGTGAAGAAGCCACCTTTAAAATAAAGCATTAATATTACTTTTTTTTTATTTGAGTGTGACAAACTAATTCCTTGTATATTTAGTCGAAAAAAAAAAGTGAAATATTTTAGTCCCTAAACTTGAATGTGAAATTGGAATTTGTCTCTTTCTTAAACTTTAATATATTTTAGTTCCAAACTTTTACAAATGAATGGATATAGTCTTTCTAATACTCAACTGTATTAATTTTTTTTGATGTGACAAATGCAGTTTGAAATGACGTTTGAGTTGTTTATACTATTTTGACACATTTCAACTCAAATGACAGCCTGCTACATCATTTAACAAGCCCAACAAATTAATGCCATTAGGTTAAAAGAACATATCCATTCATTTATAAGTTTGAGGACTAAAATGTATAAAAGATCGAGAGACGAACAAATTTTAATTTCACATGTAAGTTCTGCGATTAAAAACATACTTAAGCTATACAAAGAATTGCTAATGATAATTTTAATATTTTTCATTTTAATTTAAGTATATCTATTTAAATAAGTTTTAAGTATTTACACATTTTGATATTTTCAATCAAGATCTTATACTATTGAGTTCGTAAAAAGAATTATTCTCATCTAAGTATCTTATTGTTTGATTTTTTTTATTAATAAGATTGTTATTTATATCTTCTCATTTTAATCTCACCAATCAATTCATTATTTTTCTCTTCAATTTTTTATAAACTTGTTATTTGAGAGAAAAAATTGAATTGATCGGCAAGTTAAAAAAAGGAAAATAAAAAAGTTATTAGAAAAATCAAATATTTGGATACTTGAATAAAAATTAAAATAAAATATATATTTTACACTTCATAGATAAACCTTTCCAATAAAATCACAATTAAAAATATCTAAATCTACAAGATACACAAAAAATAATTAAACTTAATTTTTTTTCTATTTTCATAAATAATTAAAAAGTTTTTAGAAAATGGCTACACTAAAGTTTAATAAAACACATTTTTATCCATTTCATGTGAAATATAAATTGCAATTTTAAATTTTAGAATATAAAACAAATCGGAAAACACAGGGTCAAAATAATATTTTGTTCATTTTAACAATTTAAAATATATTTAAACTATAAACATTACAAGAAAACTTCTAAATAATGACAAATTTTAGTGACCAATAATGATTAAAACTATAATAACCAATTTAGATACTAATTTACCAAACTAAAAATGATTGGTTACTAAAATAGTCACTATTAGGAATAAAAAATTATAATTGATCACTAAATTGATCTTTAAAATTAGCTACTATGGTTTTGGCTATCAAAAAAAGTTGGTCACTAAATATTAGCTACTACCAAAATGACGTCGTTTCTAAATTGGTCTTTAATGACCAATTTAGTAACCAATTTAGTAATCAATTATAATTTTTTATGTATAATAGTGACTATTTCAGTAACCAATAATTATTAATTTTGTAAATTGGTATCTAAATTAGTCACTATACTAACTAAATATTTTTTTGGTTTCTAATATTGGTTTCTAATTGAGAATTTTTTTGTAGTGAAAACTTTACGTTAAAATTGATAAAATTAAATGTAATTTAATATTTTCTTTTATTTAAACCATTTTATGGGCTGGACATCAATGACACTTTATATTTATATTAAATTTCAATAATTTCAATATTTTGTTCATTTTAAGAATTTAAAATATATTTAAACTATAACACTACAAGAAAACTTCTAAATAATGACTAATTTTAGTGATCAATAATGATTAAAACTATAGTAACCAATTTAGATACTAATTTATCAAACTAAAAATTATTGGTTATTAAAATAGTCACTATTATGAATAAAAAATTATAATTGGTCACTAAATTGGTCTTTAAAATTAGCTATTATGGTTTTGACTGCCAAAGAAATTTGGTCACTAAAAATTAGCTACTACCAAAATGACTTTGTTTCTAAATTGGTCTTTAATGACCAATTTAGTGACCAATTTAGTAATCAATTATAATTTTTTATGTATAATAGTGACTATTTCAGTAATCAATAATTATTAATTTTGTAAATTGGTATCGAAATTAGTCACTATACTGACTACATATTTTTTTGGTTTCTAATATTGGTTTCTAATTGAGAATTTTTTTGTAGTGAACACTTTACGTTAAAATTGATAAAATTAAATGTAATTTAATATTTTCTTTTATTTAAACCATTTTATGGGCTGGACATCAATGACACTTTATATTTATATTAAATTTCAATAATTTCAATAATTTGTTCATTTTAATAATTTAAAATATATTTAAACTATAACACTACAAGAAAACTTCTAAATAATGACTAATTTTAGTGATCAATAATGATTAAAATTATAGTAACCAATTTAGATACTAATTTATCAAACTAAAAATTATTGGTTATTAAAATAGTCACTATTAAGAATAAAAAGTTATAATTGGTCACTAAATTGGTCTTTAAAATTAGCTATTATGGTTTTGACTGCCAAAGAAATTTGGTCACTAAAAATTAGCTACTACCAAAATGACTTTGTTTCTAAATTGGTCTTGAATGACCAATTTAGTGACCAATTTAGTAACCAATTATAATTTTTTATGTATAACACTGACTATTTCAGTAACCAATAATTATTAATTATATAAATTGGTATCTAAATTAGTCACTATATGAATAAATATTTTTTGATTTTTAATATTGGTTTCTAATTGAGAATTTTTTTGTAGTGAAAACTTTACGTTAAAATTGATAAAATTAAATGTAATTTAATATTTTCTTTTGTTTAAACCATTTTATAGGGTGGACATCAATAACACTTTATATTTATATTAAATTTCAATAATGTCATTCAATGAGACTTTATATTTATATTAAATTTCAATAAATTAACAATGTACGGTTATAGATAATATATGCGTTTTTCAATTGAGTATCGGACGGTGATGATGTGTATATATTGGTTTTGTCCCATATCCACTACAATACCTAAGTATGTTCTCATCTCTTCCTTAGTTAAATTACTAAAGTACCTATAATTTCTTGGATAACCTAATATTATATATATATATATATATATATATATATATATATATATATATATATATGTTTATTTATTTGTTATTGACTTAGTTTTTAGTTTCGTAATTCCTTTTTTTTTTCTCTCTTCTAATTATTTGTCTTGTTTTATATCTACAAAATTCACTCACATCTCCAAGATTTTTTTTTCCTCTTATCACAACATTGATTACGCATTTTTCCTTTGTGCAGTTATTTTCACATGGTGTGTTATCAATTTCGGCCAATCAAATAGTTTTTAAGTACTTTGTTTATCTTTTCTCCTTTTAATATTTTTGTTCATTGTTATTATATTCACATGAGAATGTTGGACTCCTAATTTCAAGCTCAATTGAATAAATCTTTCATTTACTATGTAATGTAAAAAAAAAACTTATTTTTTAATTTTTTTTATCCTTAATTTTGTTTGCATTTGAAGAACTTTTATTTCGCTAAAACAATATCTATTATCTCTTAATGATTTGACTAGTTCAATATTTGGAAAGCTTCATGAGATTTGTAAAGTATTTTCCATTTTACCAAATATTGAATTGTATTGTTTTTTTCTTTGTGTGATGCTGTTCAATAGTTATCAAATCATTTATAGAACACACATTTGATTATTTTAACTTCTTTTTAATATTTTTACTTGTTCATTTTATCATGTAGAAAATAATTGTATAAAGACGTTTAATTTATTATAATATAATAATTTAATGCTATTGTTATGAATTTTATTTATCACCATCTAATATAATAATTTTATATATAATAATTGGAATTTTAATCTTAAGAATACTAAAGTTATCGCACCATTAAATGGTAAAGAAATGCTAAACTTTTGCATAAAAAAAATTCTATTTGTATTCTAAAATTAGGAAGAGAAGAGGAAAATAGAGAGGGAGCTAGCAAGGATAAAAGTTTCAGCAAACAAAATCGCAAATGTTTTGGCTAGAAGGATAAAAATGTTAAAATTAAGTGAATTTGAAAAATAAGTAAAAACATCAACAAAAAATGAATTGCATTGTAGGGGTAAAAAACACTGAAAAGGGAATTTCAATACCGTTATATGGGGTTCTAGAACGGTTAGTAAATATCAAGGATTTCAGAATCGTCGATAAATACCAAGGGTTCTAGAATTGTCGATAAATACCAGGTATTATAGAACCGCCGGTAAATACCAGGGGTTCTAGAACCGCCGGTAAATACCAAGGATTCTAGAACCGCCGGTAAATACCATGGGTTATTCAAAATCGCCAATAAGTGTTGCTTTACCAAGGGTTAGTCAAAACTACCGGTAATATGTTAACAACATTGGTTTTTCTAAGGAAAAAGCAAACCGCGGGTAACACCTTTAGCGGAGGTTAAAATAACCCCCGTTAAAAATAATTTTTCTTGTAGTGTTAATATGCTTCTTGCATTTAATATTATGTGTACTTCATTTAATATTATGTATATTTAATATATTCACTATTATGTATTTATTTTATCTATATACATACAAATAAGTATATAGGAACATTTGTGTCTTATCTTTAAAATAATAAAAAATAAAAATATCATTCAACATAATTATTGTAATAAATTAATTAAGAACTTATTTTTAAAATTTATATTAAAATTTTAAAAAATATATATACATAAAAAGTTATGATACTATTTTCTAATAAAATTGTATAATTTTATAATTAAATAATAGAAATACTGCTAAATTTTCACAAAAATAAAAATAAAGTTACAGTGAAATATGTAAAAAAATAAGTATAAAATATTCCAAATTTCATTTAAAAAACAATTAATTATTCAATAAAAAATCATTTTAATTTTAATGAGTATTTTTTTAATTAATAAAAACTAGAATATAAATACAAACATACAAAATCTAGTCTCATTATTAATATTCTTTAATTTTTTTTATTAGTTTTAGTGTAACAACCCAAGAAAATATAATATTTTTAATATCTTAAATTTATACAAACATACAAACTAAATATTAAACAACCTAGTCATATGGATAAGAGAAATTTATACAAAATACAAACTTGGTGCAGATGTATGTAGTATTTCATAAACTAGAGTCTTTCAAAATACATAAGTTACTAAAGTTCTTCACAATACAAAATAAGACTAATCAAACTACACCATATCATGTATATCTATGTACATCATTCCAAAGAAACAACAAGTACATCCCTCAGCCTATTGGTTAGCACTATCACCACCTAAAACCTTGTTTATGATCATGTCATAGAAGCAATCATTGTAAAAGAGACACAAATAACTAACAAACAAAGAAGGGTAAACTAATGTTAAGTTAGACATTCACATACAATTTTTAATTTTTTATTTATTTAAAGATCTATTACAATCAAACTAGCAAATATTCACTTCATATATTATAAAATGATTCTCATTCATTCAAAAAATATGACCTACACTTAATTATCCAAACTTTATGCATCCACTCAGACTCTAGAAGCTTTTGCGTTGTCATGTAAAAAGGAAATACTGAATGTTACAATTTTAATAGTGGTACTTGGTTCTCCTCTCTCATGACAAAGTGAGTTTACTTATAGCCTAAAAGTAATGGAATCCACCACCCCAAGACAAACTATACGAACCTCTTTCCCTCTCACCACTTATACTCCTTCCTTTACACGAGTTTGTGAGTCTAATAGAGTATAAGGATAGCTTCCAATGAGTGTTCCTAGTAAATGCATAACACTAGACTCAATTGTCATAACCTTCCTCCCTAGGAATGATATGACAACACAATTCAATTACAATAATAGAGATATCATATTCCTTTAACCATACAACATTTCCTTGAATCATTCACATATGTCACTTGAATTAACTCTTTAAATAATTCAAACCTAAAATCTATAGACTCACCCAATGAGCACATACACTCTCTCCGTAAGAAGCTCCTCGAGGTTCAATCGTCCAACGACTGTATGTCTCACTTAGTGAGTCCAGTAGTGGAACCAAATTTAGAATAATCCGCCTAGTATGATAGACTTGCTCAGCAAGTCCCAATTCTCCTAAATTTTTGCCAAAATCAAATTTGGCATTTTCTCAGCAAGAGTCTGGTCGTCCAGCAAGTAGAACTTCTAAAACTCTCTACCAAATTCATCTTTTACTATGACCAAGCGAGAATGGGGCTCGACTAGTGAGAATAGGGCTGGCCCAATGAGTCTACACAATGTTGACATCAAAATCTAGTAATTTTCCCCTGCCAACCATACCAACAATGCATCTCATTCTTTATACAATATTTAGACAATTGTTCCATCTAATAATCATCTAATTTACAATTTCACTACTCATCTATATCTAACAGAACCTGGAAAAAATCCCAATATCTCACATACACATTAAATTTTGTATTTGAATTCTCTATATCACATTTTACTAAAAATACTTGCCAAGATACATACAAATTATTATACCATTTTAGGTTCACTATACAACAAAAACCAATTGGAAACCATTGTAGTGTTCTTCTTTTTATAAAAAAACACCACTACTCTAAAACCATTTTCTATGTTCTCACATTATCCTCAATAACAAAAAAATTTTGGCCTTGAAAATTTACTCACTAAAGGAGAGATGAGGTAACATTTTCTCATATCCTTCTTCAACTCCCAAGCCACATCTCTTGTTCTAGAATCCTACAACTCCCTAACTAGACTGATTGGCTTTCCTTTAAGTTGCTTAGTCTGTCACTTCTCTATTCTCACAGGCTATACATCCATAAACAAATTCTCCTTTACTTCTACCTCACCAACCTCAAAAATATGTGCAAGATCTGACAAATATTTCCTCAACTAGATCACATGAAACACATTGTATAGCCATGACAAGTGGTAAGGTAAAACAACCTCATAAGCTACTAGACCTATCCTCTACAATATCTAATAAGGTCCAATGTACTTAGGGGAGACCTTTCTGGACTAGATAACCCTTCCCACACCAGTGGTTCGGTCACCCTAAGAAAGACGAACCTTATTCTCTGATTAGCATATGACTTATTCCTACTCTATAAGGTTTTCATCGTATCATGTATCTTCTTAACTTTTTCTATTATCTGACTAACAAGTATGGCTCAACTAATATTGCTTCCCCATCTTGATACCACCAAAGTGGTGTCCTGCATCTCCTCCTATACAGTGCTTCATATGGCACCATTCCAATATTGGCGTGATGATTGCTATTATAGGTGAACTCCACAACGGTAACATTTCATCCCAACTCCAAGATGATTCAACACACATGTTCTGAGAAAATCTTTAAAAGACTGAATAGTCTCTCAAATTGCCCACCCATTTGAGAATGATAAGAAAAACTCATTCTCAAATGATTCCCTAAAACATATTGTAATGGCTGCCAAAATTGGGAAGTGAATGTAGGATCCCTATTTGAAATAATACTTGATGGCACTCCATGCAGACTCACTACCTTCTTGACGTACAACTAAGCCAGCTTGAACATAGGCATCCTAAGATTAACTAGCAGGAACTGAGCATTTTTCTTCAACATATCCACCACCACTTATATTGCATCATTGCCCCTCACAATTTGTGGTAAATGAGTAACAAAGTCCATTACAATGTTATCCCAATTCAACTTAGGCACCTCTAGCTATTGCAGTACACTACGTTGTGATAATGCTTTACTTGAGCTTTATGACAAGCTAAACATGCTACGATATAAAGAGCTAGGTCCTTCTTCATCCCCGACCACCAAAATGCTAGATCACAATCGTGGTACATCTTAGTCATGACTAGGTGCATGCGAATAACACCCTTGTGCCCTTCCTCCAACACTGAGCATTATGGAGAACTTAATTCCCTGTTTAGAGGCTACCCAAACACTTCATTGGAAATACATCCATATACTCTTAAAATACTACTATCTGACTACACCCTTTCTCTTGTCCAACTTCCATCTTCGTCAATATTACATAACAAGATGCTCCTTCCTTGAACTCTCCCAAAACTTGTTGTGCAGATAGTACATCTACCTCCTTTGAATTTGTAAACAACACTCTCCTTTGATCACAATCTATAATAACGTAATGAACACATAACCAATCCATTCCTAAGATTATATCTAGATCTTGGTAAATATATCAAATTGATCTTGAACATGTGTACGTATATAATCATGACGCATTTAGCACACACAAAACACATAGACACAACACTAGAGATTGGAGTCAATACACTAAGATCATACTGAAACTCTTTGACTGATAAAATCAACTCTCTCATACAGACATATGATACAAAAGAGTGTGTCGCTCTTGAGTCAAACAGCACATGCGGACTCCTACCACCAACCAAACATTCACCACAAACCAAGTTAAGTACCCTTGAAGACTCTGCACCAGATAATGCATAAACTTTGTTTGCTGCTTGGGTCTAGCAATTCCCCTACTTCCCTACTCTTGCTAAACTACCCTTATAGGTACTCTAACTTTCCTGATGTTAGGACAATCCATTTTATATTGCCTTTCTCGTTCACACGAGTTGCATTTCTTAAAGTTCGCCTTCTGAGGGAACTCCTGCATGACATGAGGTCCTCCATATCTATAGCACTTTAGACTTATGTGTTGTTAGTGCTAATAAGGGTTTCCAAACCTCTGGGGTTGAGGCTTGAAATATGGCTTTTTCTTCTTTTCATGTCTGTGCTTACTCCCAAACGGTCCACCCACCTATGACCTTTTAACTTGCCATTATTTTTCAGCTTTTCTACTACCTTTTCATTCTCTATTAGAGTAGGGAAATCTCTAATAGGCAAAGGAACCACCATGTCATTTATCTCATGCTTAAACCTGAACTCAAACTTTATACACCTTCCACTAGTGCAGTAAGGGCTTTTTGCCCCGGTTATTTTTCTCATTTTGCCTCGGGTCTGGAACCGAGGCATATTGGGGTGAGGCCAAAAGGTACCCCCTTTTGGCCTCGGTTGTTACCCGAAGCCATAAAGTCTCTTTTATGCCCCGGGTCCATGAGAACCGAAGCCATAAGATAAAAATATTTTTTTTAATTAAATTTTTCGCGGCACAGATCTGAAAGTCGATTTTTCACCAGACCAGAACTAGAATCGTTTCATCCCGCAACACTAGAATCAAACAACTCCATCCCTGCAATGAACGCGAACCAGAATCCCCAATCCCAGTAGTGAACCCGAACCAGAATTCCCCATCGATGAACCACCATTGTCGCAGCGATGAACGCGAACCACCACTGCAAGCTATCATCGACGCCGCTGCGACGAACGACGAGAAGACAGGAAGAGCTCACCAGGAACCATGAACGCGAGAACGATGATGGTGCAGATTCACGACCTTTGTTGCGGTGACGGTGGCTTTCTGCAGTGGCGGAGATCTCGACGGTGGTTCCTCTAGTGGAGTGTGATGGCGATCTCGCGAAAGGTGCTGCCATGGTGGATCGCGTCGCCGCGTTGCAGATTTGGTGCCCTGTTTTCGCGTCGCAGTGGTGGCCGGCGCCGATTAGGTTCACGACGACAGCTTCGCAGGTCATGGTAGCCAGCGCCGATCAGGTTCGCGTTTTTGTGCCCTAATTAAATTATTTGGCCCCGGTTCAGTGCCACCCGAGGCCAAAGACGTATCATTTTGGCTTCAGGTCTGTTCAACAGAAGCATATAAGCACCTTTTGGCACCATTTTTTTTTTAACCGAAGCCTATAACCCCTTTTAGCCTCGGGTTTTTCTTGAACCGAGGCATAAAAGTTGCCTGAAATTGCAAAAATGCCACCGCGCCGTTATATGCTTCGGTTCTTTGCCAACCGAGGCCTATAAGGCGAGGTAAAAATGTAATTCTGCACTAGTGTTCATTCTTCATTCTTGGCCAAAGTATAGAAGTAAGGTAGGTGTTCGAACTATTTTTCATATTCTGTCACTACCATATCTCCTTGTACCAACTATAGAAACTCTACCTCATTGGAGTATCTAACACTTTATAGAAATTACTCCTCGAGAAACTTCTTCTTGAAACTATCCTAGGATATAACTTTTCCGTTCTCCTCCATGATCAACTTCATATTAGCCCACAAATGTTTTGCTTCCCTTGATAAGATGTACATTGTGTTAGCAGTCTACTCTCCTTAGGGCACCTCTTAGCATCAAACACCCTCTCCAACTCTTCATCCACTAGTCTACCTAATATGGGCTTGTCTTCCCATCAAACTATTTAGGACTATACTTCAAAAAGTCATCCAAAGTCCATTCAAATGGCTGAGAACTTTGGGGTTTAAAAGCCCCAACTGTGGCCTTGTTGGCTTGTGACTGTTACAGAGTAGCCATATGTTGCTATTGAGAGGCTTTATCTTCTAGCCCCATTACTTCCATCTGTTCCAAAGCGGCATGTTGTTGTTGTACATTGATGCACTCTACTGTTAGAAAGTTGCAACCATGGTCTCTATTGCCCTAACCAAATTGGGCATGGTTGATGAGGGTGAAGGTGGAAGGGTTGGTGGCCTACGTGCCATAACCCTTTGTTCACTCTTGGAAAGATAACACAATCATAATCTAACTCAAAACTTTATCTATATACCTTCTAATCCCTTATAACACTAAAAACTCAAGCATCATAGACCCAAACACACAGATCACCAAAGAATAGGACCAAGCTCTAATACAAAAAATGTAACAACCACTAACATATAAAAGGCCTTTTATGTATGGTGTTTTTGGCTGTTTACGTCCGACCTAGGCCAGATGTATATTTGGGAGACATAAGTTTAGGTATGTTAAAATAACAAATGTAAATTTACATTTGATGCTTACATAACATATATAAAATTTGATAGTTATGTCTAGCACCCTTGTTGTCAAATGTAAATTGACGTTTGATCCCCTCGTGCTGAGAAAGAGAGAGAGAAAGAACCATGTCAACAATCATACCCTACCCATATAGGGTTTCTCACACAACACCAATACATGAAAAAAAAAAACTAAAAGAAAAACTCTTCCAAACCTAATTTTTTGACCATCATATCATATTCCAACGTGTCTTTTGATTAGTTAAAAAACATTACAAAACTAAAACACTTGCATAACAAAATAAATCTTTCTAACCAAATCTTGTTATATCTTTACAATTAAGATACAAAAACAAGTTTAAACAAGTTTAAACATGTTGAAACAATTAAAATAGTTAAAATAGCTAAGGTAGTTAAAACATTTAGCTCCTCTCGCATAAAAAAAATCCAAACTTTCTTTTACCTACAAAGTTAACACATTGTAACTCAAATCCATGACACTACATAAACAATTAAAGATAAACACAAGTTGACTCTCCTAACCTAGATAATCCAAGGTTTAATCTAACCATTTTTAGTCTTCAACTGACTCATGTTTCTCCTTCAAAGAACTCTTGATGTTTCACTCTCTATACCACTTAAAACTTCTGGATTTGAATTGTGAGTACCTAGAAAATGGTATTTTAGAATTGATAGTGTCTTTAAACTAGTGAGACTAAATTATTTTAGTATTAAATTGCTTAAGTATAAATAAAAGTTTTCTAAATAAGTTTTATTATTTTAAAACATACTATCTCTTCAGAAATCACTTTTCTAAAAATTCTTTGCCTTTTCTTTAAGTTTTCTCACCCTCTGTTCATTTGTTTGAATACCTAAGACAACTAGAGTGATCCTCGCAGAGAGTTTTTCAAGTTCAAATAATCAACTTCTCAGATTGAGTAAGTTGGTTTTTTGCTCTTTTTCTTGGTTCAAATTGTTTTCTCTTTGCATATAAGCTTCCTTCTCTTGCATGTGTACTTTTTGTCATTAATATGGGTCCCTGTTGATAAGTGATCATAATGGTATGACTTGATCATTTTTGTGATGTTTCTATGTGTAGATAGAGCATCATGTGAGGTTAAAGGAGTCATGGTAATTTTAGAGTTGTTTAAGAGGTAAAGGAAGCTAGTCTATGTTCTTATACTTTGTCTATATTTGCTGACTAAATAATGTATGATTGGCATTGTAGAAGAATTAGATAGATTTTGATTAGTGTGTAGTTGTTTGGTGTTAAGAGTTGATATCATGTATTTTTGCTTTTTATTTATGATCACATGATTTTTTCTTGGTGTTCAATTGTGGTTTTGAATGTGTGATTGAATGAGGAAATGATGATTAAGTAATTGCCTAATTGGTACTGATTTGGAAGTGTTTTCGAAAGTTGTTTGAAAAGTACCAAATTGTGAAATTGACCAATCAAAACTCTCTCTATTGTGATCCTTCTACAATTGGATTGAGCGACAACAGAGCAAACATTTTCAAACCTGTAAGAAATTTTTCTCCAAGGCTAGGCACTAGATGGTTTTGTTGGGCACCACTTTGATAGTGGGTCTTTGTCGTTTGGCGTCACCTTGTGCCACTAAGCACAATTCTTAAGAATTATTCCAGAAGGGTTCTAGGGGCCCTGGTACTAGGCTCTAAACACTTGTGAAGGTGGTGTTGGGTGTGCCTTTTTATTGTTGTGCCTCATTTATGTTTTATGTATTTTATAAGCATATTTTTCATGATTTTATGATATTATTGGTTATCATAAGGATATTCTTGGTTTGTAAAGTGAGACAATGGTATGAATGGATGAATTATAAGGTATTTCTAGGGAGAAAACCCTATTGAATGTGTGATTCATTAGAATGTGTCTTGACGTAAGGATTGTTCCATCACATGGAGCTATCTTGAACTCTACTAAATATTCATACTCATGTAGAAGAGGATGGTTAGGTGTTGCGAGTGGCAGGAGGTCCTGTCATAAGGATGGCCCCAAGATTCTTATGACCTTGATACATATTAACCTTGTGTATGACAACTCAACAAAGCAATATTTTACCACTATAAGTGCATGGCATCATGAGTTTGACTCAGATGCACTTATCCGAATAAATTGAGTCTAGAAGAGTTTGATTCTGTGATTGATTTTATGTGATAATTGAATGACTTATTGTATTGTAGATGCATGTTATCTTTTTTTGGCTAGCTTGCCATGCTGTGTGTCTTTATGGTTGTTGTGTTTATCTTCTTCTCTTTGCAATGATCACCTTATTGGTGCTAACATATGAAGATGCATGTGTAAGTGCACCTCTTATGGATGAGGAACCAACTATTTGAGTCGTAGGGAGATATTAGATCATGTTAGGTATAGTTTGGTCATAGAACCATAGTAGAGTAGCTTAAGATGTATATGTGTTATATTATTATAGTCTTATCTTTTGGATGGTTATACTAATATACAATATACCTTGGATTATCTACCTTTGACTATTTACCTTTGACTATTAATTATGAAATATTCTATTTTAGTAGTATGATGCTATTAAAATGCGATCTTAGAGGAATACTAAATTATTTGAATGCTTCAACTCTCACCCATTTTACTTTACTTATGTAAAACATTTAACCTAAGAAACAAATTTTATCTCTTACGAGATTTGAAAGACAAAATACTATAATAAACTGATTAAGATTTTAGTAATAAATCTGATCTCATATCTATTAGTAAGCAACCTTGGGGCAAAGATTTAATGAAGAAAAGTGCATGAGCTCACATGAGGTTGATGAAGAATTGATGAAGATGCATTGGTGAACAAGTTTCTTGTTGTTAAATATGGAAATGAAGTGAAGAATATAAAGTTTATATATGCTATTACATTTGCAGGCTATATGACATAGGTTAGATGTCCTTTTGTCTTAGTGTGTCCTTATCAATTTGTTAAAATGATTTTTAACCGGTTAAAAGACTTGTTGCATATAGTTTTGGTATGAATGAATTCAATCAGTTAAATTACTTTTCAATCGACTGATTTCAGTTAAGTTAAGTGAAATTAACATATTGTACGAACAAATCAACCTGTTGAATTCACTTATGACCAAGCTATATAAGTTGGTTTTTAAAGAGATGAGGCATAATTTTGAGTTTTTGAGCGCGAAAAACATTCAATTCATCTATGGAAAACTCTCTCTCTTAGAATCACACAACTACATTGGTAGTTGAAGATCATGGTTGATCTTGAAGGCTTTTTGGCTTAGTTGGAGCTTGAAGAACTTGTGTTTTGTAGTTCTTGTGCCTCTAGTTGTGTTCCTGGTGTAATTTCAGGTCTGTAAGTGAGATTCTTACTATGTTTGGGTTGAGATCTTTGTATGTTTCAAAAATCTTGGTGTTTCCATTATTAAAAAGTGTAATCTTGGTGTGAGTTTTGTAGAACTTTTGATAATAGTGGAAAATCAGGCTCAGATTTCTTGGTAAACTGGATGTAGCTATGTGATTGAGTGAATTAGTATAAAAACAAGTGTGTGATCCTTTTTCTCTCATCTTGTTCATCTTTAAACTCTGAAGAAAACAAAGCAAATCAATCTTTGTTAACTTTGCATGTGTATTGTGTTACAACTTTAGCTTTCTGATTTCATGGTCCGATTGATTCAAAGAAAAAAGGTTTTAAGCTTTCGAAAAATTTTATATAGCCAATTCAAACCCATTTCTTGGCTAAACCAACCATTTCATCACTTACAATATCTCATCCAAATAACTTAACAAAAACCTTGTTATACACACACACACACACACGCACATACACGCACACGCACACACACACACACACGCACACACACACACACACATATATATGTATATATATATATATATATATATATGTATATATATTCCCATAATATATTATCATTAGGCTAATTATTTATTTGATCCCTGATTTCTCCCAAAAATGTCAAGTTGGTCATCCTATTTTGTTGTAGTCTCAATTGGTCCCGATTTATGAAAAATTGATGCAATTTGATCCTTTTCGTTAAATTTCTTGAAATGGGTTAAGAATTTTTCATCAAACCAACAAAACAAATCATCCTTATTAACAACTCCAATTTTAATGAAAAGTCATCTATCTGTTTTAAGAAATATAATGAAAAGGACCTAATTGCATCATTCTTTTGAAAAATTAGGACCAAATTATATCAATTTTCATAAATCAGGACCAAATTAAGAAAAAAAAACGGAATGACCAACTTGACATTTTTAAATGAAAATAGGGACTAAATGAGTAATTAAAGTTTATGTGTAAAACTCTCTTTTTCTGCCCTAATTTTTAAAGGGCTGCCCCTAATCTAATGGGCCTAAGGGCTGGCCCATAGGGTGTCCAAGGCCCCAAAGGCAGCCAAACCTCTCTCACTTATGTCATTCTTGCAGAAATAGTACTCTCACACTCTCATTTTTCCTAAGAGGCTCTAGTAGGGTTTAGCCCCAATCTTGGTCAAGTAGCTCAACCTCATTTCTTGCTCCATGTAAGTTATTCTCCAGCTCATACTTCTCCTCTCTAGGCATATTTTCGTATTTTCAAGTTAGGGTTTCGTAGTAAACTCATTTTAAAATTTGTTCTGCTATCTTGTTTAGTTCATAAATCTGTTTCGTGAGCTGCCGTGCTCGGCTATTGGGTGTCGAAGTGCTTGCTAGCTTATTTCCAGGTAAGGGAAGCTAGGATTTATGTATTTAAAATTATTTTGCCAATTTTTGGTCTGTTTGTATGGCTATGATGCTTGAATGAGGCTGTTGGTAGAATAAAAATGTATGGTGTACGAGTATGTTTGATTGATGTGGCACTACTATTTTTCTACATTGCACACTTTTCGTAAAATGAAGATTCCTACTGTGTTAATCGTTGGATCGAGCTAAAATTTTAACAATTGATTCTTAACACAAAATTCTTGACTTTGACCGGTCGGATCTTTAATCGGAGCTCTATCGTGAGAGCAGTTTTTATCGCAAGGTCACTATAGTTTGGTTGTTGACAACACTGCACACTTTTCGTAAAATGGACGTTACTACTTCGTTAACCGTTGGATCGAGCTGATATTTTAATAGCTGATCCTTAACACATAGTTTTTAACTTTGAGTGGTCCGATCTTGAATCGAAGCTTTGTAGTGAGAGCAGTTTTTATCGCAAGATCACTGTAGTTTAGTTGTTGACAACATTGACCTTGTTGCTTGTTTGGTTTACAACTTTGTTTATAGTTATTCAATTAAGGTTGTTCTCATTTCATTTGGTTCTTGATTCAATCATATTTAATTTGAATATAAATACAAAAATTTTCTGAGCTTTACACAAGTTGCAGTTTTATTTCTAAAATCCCTAAATCGTTTGCATAATGTGATGTTAAGTTAGATTGCTATGTTAAAGCATGAGATGAGTGAATATGCATGACTAAGAGGGTGTATGAGTTGTGAATGATGAGCTTGGATAAATCTTGGCATGTGATTTGAATGAAATTGTTGGTATCAAAATGGCATGGTATTGTATGAGGTGAAATTCTATATTCATGGATTGGGAATGATGAGTTGGAATGGATTCAACATCGAATATGAATGAGGATTTGGTTATAAAGGTTGGCATGAGAGTTATGTGGATGATAAATCTTTCTTGATTGATTGAGTATGATCGGTTTGTGTCAGTGCATAATTCCTTGGAATCTCTAGGTGAGATTTTCAAGGTCGTGCTTCAGTGGTCGGGACGTAATTCCATGGCCCTTGTTAGTGGGTGTCCATGGTGGTGCCCCATCTATATAACTTGGTAAGGATTCAAGGTAAGGATTGCATCCTAACACTCTAAGGAGTCAATTAGTCTCACTTAGAGCAGACTGACTCTTGTGGTGAGAGTAGCAAGAGGCCTGAAACTCATTAAGGGCTAACCTTGTGTGTGAGGGAATTGATTCATTGTAACACTTGTAACACATAGCTCGGGGGTGAGCAGAGGTATCCACCACAAGTGCAAGCATCCGCTGAATCCGACCAGGTTATATGTATTCGGATGAGTTGAGTCGAGTCTTAGTGTATTGATTTGAAAGTCATAACATGCTTGGGTGTTGTATGTATATTGGATTGTGAAAGTATACCTAATTGCATGATGAAAATCTTTTTGGTTTAGCTTACCCTTTGCTTGTTTGATTGCTTGTATGTTGTTCTTCTACTTTTGTGATGATCATCAATTTATTGATGGGAGCAGATGCGGGAGGAAATTGTGGTCAACAGGGGAGAAATGAATCCACTGCATAGTCTTCCTGGGCTGGACTTCTTGTGCTGATTGAGCTTTTCTTTTAGGGCAATGACCCATGTATTGTCTGGCCTTTGGGCTTCTTTTTTTGAAAACTTTGTCGTTATTCCTCTATGTTTTATTTTGGCATCGCGGTGTGCCTTGGTTACTGTACGGAGTTGTGATTGTACTCCAAGACTACTTAACATATTATTCTACGTGACGTTTCCTTTTAATTTGGTTTATTAATTAAATGAGACGTTACATTATGATTATATACGATTATATATGATAGTAAAATTATTATTTTAATTATAAAATTAAACAATTTTTATTTATTTTATAAGTAGTTTTATAATTAAAAAATATTAGATTTAACAAAACCATCAAATAAAAAACCGTTAAATATAAAAACAAATTGTCAATTAAAGAGTAAAATTTGTAAAATAGTTATTTTAATTTAAAAAAAATATATTTAAATAGTAAAATTAAAAAGTAAATGTGTAAAAAAAGAAAAATCCTTTATATATATATATATATATATATATATATATATATTAAAATATTATTTTAACTATACATATCATTATAAATTAAATCTTCTGAATTAAATAACCAATAAACTATTTTTCTTATCATAATATTTTTAAAATAAAATAAATCTTTTTAAATTTTAACTAACAAGTTGTATTAATCTTCTATATACATCTTTAATTTACATAGGAAATATTTCATATGTAATTTATCCATCATAACTTACAAAATCATTTGTACTTAACATTTTACGAATTTCATTATCTATAAATAAATTCCTAAGTAACATTACCTATGAATATTTTTTCCTATATAAATTTACTTGCAACTATTTTGAATATGACTTTTTTTTTTCATATGTAATATGTGGGTAATTAATTACCTACAAATTTTATAAATTACATATAAATTTTGTTGATGAAAAAAATAATTTTTTTAATATATTTATGATTTTTTAATCAAAAGATAAAATAAAATATAATGAAATATGATGCAAAATCTAAAATGATGCAAAATAGAAACTAAAATGTTCTTTACAAATCTAAAAGTAATGTATTAAAATTATGCACAAAGAATAGTTAAATAACTCAATTCTGGTTATTAATTAATTGTTATGGATATTATATCTATTAAAAGTAATAAATAAAATATTTAATAAAGTCATAAATTTTTATTATATTACTTTAAACTTATGGTGTATGTTTAATATTTACATATAAAATTATAAATAATGTATTAATGACATTAAATGATTTATGATAAAGATACAACAATCTCAGTCAATATATATTAATCAATAAAGAACATTAAATTTATTTGATGGTATTAAATGTTATGTATATATTATAATAAAAATACTAATGATTTACAATGCGTTAAACTTCTGAATTGAATATTTTAGGTATTTTAAAATGTCTTTAGCTAAAACAATTCATTAAATGCATTTAATATAAATTAATAATCTAGACTTTGGGTCAAAGTTAGAGAATGTTAGACTCAGAAGTAAAATCATTTCATATATTCTTTCTATTGTTTGAGTATTCAAATTATTTTTATATAACTATAATGTTCAAAGTTTAAAATAAATGTAATTTATATATATATATATATATAATTTTTAATTATATACATATATATTTCCTCTTTATAACAGTCATTTAATGTTTTTTTTTTTATAAAAGTTAAAGAAAATATTTTATTTTTTATTTGTAATATAATTTTAAATGAGTAATTCGTTAGATATTATTTTAGTTTTCTTATAT
>Ga0214543_1006171_pt1 | contig 21532 bp, 12 predicted proteins | sample CNSS2metaG_FD_160094 | JGI IMG/M metagenome (GOLD analysis project Ga0214543, IMG submission 160094) | Root nodule microbial communities from cowpea collected in UCLA plant growth center, Los Angeles, California, USA - CNSS2 | ecosystem: Host-associated > Plants > Roots > Nodule | place: USA... | reverse complement strand
CTCATCCATGAGATTTATTCCTCATACGCATCACATCTTGAATCCATACCTCTGATCATCACCGTCCCATGAGTCTAGGGTCTCATCTCATGTCAATACCATGTTCTTTTAATTTCAAACCACACATCCATTTCACATGCTAAGTCTCATACCAACCCATTCATCCACAATTCATGAATCATGCCAAAAATATACTTCATGCTCCATTATATGCATGTCCATCATCACACAATCATACTCAACCAAGATAAATTCCTTGGGATCCATCAAACATCCAAATCACAGCACTGTCTCGCCCAGCACCTCGCTCAGGCTGAGGGGTCTCGCTCAGGCGAGACGTGCTCGCTCAGGCGAGCCTCCCCCTCGCCTAGGCGAGAGCGCCAAAAACTAGGGCATGGGCAACACGGGATCTCGCTTAAGCGAGATCCCTCTCGCTTGCGCGAGTTGCCTGCTCGCTCAAAAATTGAGCGAGCCGCCCGGGCGACTTTTCGCGCAAAAAACTTAGGCGAGCTCCCTGTTTCATCTCGCCTAGGCGAGATGGACTCGCTTGGGCGAGATTGACAGGTCTCGCCACTGTTCTTCACTGCGACAGCCATGAAAACGAACCAAACCAGCATACAAAGCATTCTCATACCCCAAATCGAAGAGTTAAATCATACAAGCAGAAATCAACACTATTACAGACCAAAACCACTGGAAAACATGAACTCTAACTTCCCGTACCTGGGATTCAAGCTAGCAAACGCTCCGACCCGCACAGCGAAGGTAGAACTGTCCCTAGGGCGGTTAGCAGCTGAACTGAACGGCAGAACAAAAGAAAAGAGCGGGTTATTACCAAACACTAACATTACAGAGAACACAAACCATGAAAGGAAGGAGCATGGGCTGAGGAGTGACTTACGTGAACAGGGACTGAGTTCGAGCTCGAAGGAAGGGGACTTTAGGGCAAACCCTAGCAGAGCTTTTCGTGAGAGCAAGGGGGAAGGGTTGACGGCTGCTGCGTTTCTATGAGAGTGAAAGTGAGAGTGGGATTAGGGCAGACCTTAGGACCTTATACGTTGGGCCGGCCTTAGGCCCACTAACTTTAGGGCAGAAAAGTTAACATATTTTAAATGGGCCTTACAGTGTACACGGGTTATAGCTAAAATAAGATGTTGACATATTATACGTTATGAATCACATACAAGTCAACAATAACAATAATATTAGTACTAAGAATAATATAATTCAAAATAATAAAAATAATAAAAATAATAATGAATAATAGTACTATTAAATATTTATTAATACTAATAATATTGATAATAATATTAATTTAAATAATAATAATAATAGTTGTAGAATAGTGTAGACTTATGGATCAGAGATCTCATATGCAATAATAATAATAATAATAATAATAATAATAATAATAATAATAATAATAATAATAATAATAATAATAATAATAATAATAATAGTAATATTAATAACAATAAATACTTATTAATACTAATCATATTAATATTAATAATAATAATATATTAATATAGTAAAACAATATTATTATATAATTAAAATTTGAAGTTATATATTATATTAAAATAAAATATTTATACACGTATTATTGTTAAAATAAGACGTAATTATATTGAGCATTATGAATTCCGTAAATAAAAAAAAGAAAATACAAAACAAAATTTATGTTAAACTTCGTTAAGAGATGCATAAATATAAAACGGAAATAATAATAATAATAATAATAATAATAATAAAATAATAGTAGTATTACAACTAATAGTATTATCAATTAATAATTAAAAAACAATGTTTGAACAAAATATAAATATTTATCAGAATAATAATAAAAATAATTTTAAAATTAATAATTAATTAAACAAGTTAAAAAAGAATATAAATGGCGATTAAATAATATTAATAATTAATAATACATGTATTTTAATGATAATAATAAAAATTATATTTCACAAAATATAATTCAACAAATTGTTTTTGGACATAATTAAAAGAATCCAAAATATTTAAAGAAATAAAAAAATAGGAAAGTATGAACTCAAAATCTCTATTCATAATTAAAAAAATTAAAAATAATCAAATCAACTAATTGATAAAAAAAATTTACAAATTAAATATGTAATTATTAATTGAAAATGTATAAATTTAAAAGAAATAATCCATCCATAGTTAAAAAAATAAAAACAATTAATGGTATTAATGTGTCAATTAATGATAAAAAGTTAGAAACAGATCATAACGAAGTTGAGATAATGTTTTGTCTTCTCTTGACCTGGATGAAAGAGATATCTTGTGATAATCTATAAAGGTTATACAATTTGTAAGAGCTCTCATATATTACTTCTTCCAGATTATTTAGACAGGAGCTTCTTACACTTATTTGTATAACATTTTATCCAAATAAATTCAATATAAGTAAAGAAAACATAACATGAATATGAGGCAATGTTTAACTTTCTTCATCTTTCGAAGGGATTGGTACTGAATTCAAGGAAGAAGAAAAACAATTTAATACATAATTCAGGGATTGTATATTTATTTTATCCCTAAGCAAAGCATATATTCCAAAATGCAATTAAGAAACATCATAATGAAGAAAATTTTATCAGAAAAGGGTCTGACAAACTTGCAAATAGCATCCAAACATAACATTTAACAATTTATGGTTCTATATCCAACACAATTAAAATATAGGCAAAGGACTTCCAAATAAAGTCATCCAATTTTGATCACATCTTGTAAGAATGGCACAAGTTTTGGCTAATTTAGCAAACAAACCTACGTATAAGGAAAAATGAGAAATAAATACTATATCATCTCAGTTACAACTTCAGCTTTCCACCATTAATCTGACATGGAACTATTGGGACCAATGTAAGAGTAAAAATATGCTCCTCTCCATAGTAGACATAAGAGATAGAACCAAATCTTTGCCCTCAGCACATCCATCCTTGATCTGCATGATGCATATTAAAATCAGTATAAGAAGGAGCAAGTTGTGAAAGTTTAATATATGATCAACATCATTCCAGTTTCCTCACTTTGTAAGGACACATAATGACATCATCAAATGTTCATTCTTCATAACCTTATTTTGACAATTTAGTGCAAATTTCAACATAAATAGTAGAATATAAATCAAACAATCTAACCTGCATAAGCAAATTTTCATTGGTTAGAATCTAACCTCCTTATTAACCTATTGTATAACTATATTAACCACATCATATCATGAGAGAATGTGAAAAATGAAACCAAAAAGACCATACAAGGATATCATGAGAGGATCTGAAAAATGAAACTGAAAGACCATACAAGGATATGACAAAGATGAATTTTCAATCATATATACGTTTATTCACTATAGTTGGGGGAAACTTGAAAATCTTGTAGAAAACCAATCTGCTAACCATTTTTATTAAATTAGGAGAGTAAAAGTTGCAGAAACAAATACCAATCAACTTTAATTTTTAAGTATGATTTAGAAGCAATTATTTATGCACTACTTTCTAATAACTAAAGATAAAAAAAATTATAAGAGCTTCAACAAACTTGCCAATAATTACAATTTCAAGGTTTTATCATATGTTATATCTTGCAAGAAAAAGCCAAATGTTGGCAGCAAAGTTCTGTAGATGCTCTTATGCATTATTCTTCGATGGTGTGAAATAACATGCAACTCTCATGACAGAAAAAGAAAAATGAGTATCCTAAACTATAGAAATGTAAATAAATACCTCATTTATTCCACCAATATATGAAAGGTCCTGAAACTCTTTAAATAACCTAAAAGTGAAAAATGTTATTTTTTTTATAAAGTGGAAAGGACAATCATACATAATTGTGATGAACTTGATAATATCTTGTTTCTCCAATTCTTCCGATAACTACATGACCATTTTAATTGTATTAATCAAAATTGATGAAAAACTACATAATATATTCCATTTTCTCAAATATTTCACCCTAAGCTTAACTTGTACATCCTAGTACTTTCAAATGCAACTCCATTCCTCCTTTATGTCACTTAAACTCCAAAACTCATTGTCCAAAAGTTTATGAAAGTGTTTTTACAACAATCTCTCGCCTTGTTGGAAAAAATCCCTAAACTAACAATAAAATAAAAAAATATTTAGTACTCTAATTAATACTTTCTTGTTAATGCATATAAATTTAGTTTTTTCAAGTTACCTTATAAATGGGTCATGGCAAACCATTATTTTGGGATTCGTCTTTTGGCTTTGTTGATGACTAGAAACAGCCCTCTCTGCAACCACATTTAAAATCACAATGTAGTGCTAACAACCCTATCTCTACTTACCTCACACCATGATTATTCCAATCTTTATAATACGAAGGCCCTGCACCATTGCAACTACTATCTAAAACCAAAGTGCTCTTGGACCTGTAAAATAGATAGAGTTTGTTTTGTTAGTTTTACAATACATGCATTAAAGTATAGCAATTTTCACATGAACAATTTTATTATTAAAGTGTCATTTTCAATAGTTTTTGAATTCTAACTATTGCAACTTTCAAGCTGAACCTTCTAACTTCCTGCATGAATAACTAAATCTTACAACTACAAATTTAATCAGTGAAAAAAATTATACCCATAAAACATTAAAGCATATGCCATCACCAAATTAGTTTGTCAATTAATTACCTACTTCATATGAAAATCATTCATTGTTAATGTGTAAAGAGACAAACTTTTCCTAAATGTGTTAGAAACAACAACACATTCAAATGGAAAAGCATAGCATAATATTTATGTTTGTACATGCCTCTTCAAGGGGGATGATTGAGTTGGAAGTCCCTTTGAATACAACGAACTTAGCTTCTTCCAATTCTCTCTTCTTTTGTGTCTAATTTCAACTACCTCCATACCAACCAAAAAACAAAAAGATTCTATGAACAAAATATGTAAACCATTAAGTAAAAAACATAATAAGAGAAACCACAAAGTACAGGAAATAAGGTTAAACAACAAAAACAAAGACACCTTAAAAAAAGAAACTCAAGTTGGGTTAAAGAATACCTAACCTTCAAAGTAGATGTTCAACAAAAAAGAAGTAGAGGAAGACCTTTCGATGAAGGATAACTGCAAAGAAGAAAACAATGTTCGGTTAAACCAAAAAAATAGAGAATAATCTTTGATGAAGAAGGAGAAAACTAACATAGAAAAATGGCCAATACCCAATGAAACTCTTCAGGGTTGGAGATACACAACAAAGAAATCAAACACATTTATTGAGAAAACCCATTTCAAACCTTTAACCACAAACCTTGAAAAAAGAACAAACCTTTAACCACAAACCATGAAACTCATTACAAAGCTTTAATAAGAAACCATCAAACCAGAACAAACATTCACAAACTTAACATACGAACCATCAAAATAATACACAAACACAAGATATTTCTTGATTTTCAGAAACCCATTTCACAGTCAAAGGGAAATGCATAACATAACAACAATTTAAGGAAACTCATTTCAAACCTTTAACAACAATACATAAACATAATTTCAACACAAACAATGGCACAGAAAAATGGCGAAGAATTGCATGGTAAAAAATTAAAGAAAAATCGAAACTTTGACACCTAGAAGACGAAAACGAAAACTTACCGTTGCAACCACCACACTCCACAGACGACCATGCTAGCCACCACAGTCCACATAAGGAAAAGAAACACCAATACAATTAAATTATTATTAAAAACTAAAATAAAATTAAAAATTACCGATTGGGTTGAAAATCATTTGAAAGCTCTTAGCTTTCCTAAAAAAAGAGTGAAACCATGATCGAGGAGCTGAAAAAAAAAGAGGTGGGTAATGGCAGCAAAGGCAATAGGGCAAGGATTGAGAAGAAAGGTAAGGGGAGGAGGAAATCAGAAATAGAAAGGAAGAGTAAGGATATGACAGAAAGAAAGGGAATTAGAGGAGTATCAGAGGTTTGAAATTTGAAATGCATAATAAAATTGGCGCTCAAAGGAAATTACGTGAAAGCAACATATGTCAAACCAATAAATAGGGTTAATAAAGTAAATCTGATTAAAACACTATCAAACTTCTAAGGACAGAAAAACCAAATAAAAGGACATGTGTCAACAAGTTAAATATGGGTATTTAGGTAATATCCCTACCAGTTTGGGTTCTTATATTTATAATAGATTTTACTATGCCTAATCATGTTTATTCATTGGTTTCCTCACCAAATAAAATGCTTAATTAATCAAAGTAAAGTCTTGACTAATTTTAGTTAAAGTGATTACCTTTAATCAAAGTAAAATCTGAATTACTGATAAAAACTTATTTAACTACATGAAAGTTTCTAAATAAAATCAAAGTAAAGTCTCAATTAAATTTAAAAACCCTTCAACTCATATAATTAGCGAGCACATAGATTTAAAATCATCAAAAAATAAAATAAAATCCTTACTTCTATGAGACATTCAAATGAGTTTTTATTCTCTACCATTCCCTCAAATTTAAGTAGGGTTATGAACACTAGACTTCATCGTCATCTTCTGAATCACTTCATACCAAAAACCTTATTTATAATTATTTAGTTATAAATAATAATTTATTTCTTATTATCTTTTGACTTAGTTATAGTTATTTATTTGTTTTTGACATTTAGGATAATAGACTTCAACCAAAACTAACTTATGTAATATTACTTTTAGAAGTTAAGATAATTTTTATAATTATTTTAAAATTAATATCTTAGTTTATTTGTATTTCGTTAATAATATAAAAAAAATACTTACACTAATAGTGTAAGAAAAATTAGACCCGTGTGTAACAATAAATCATCTCCTGATTTATTGAGTGTTTAATTAGTTATCATTTTACAAATTAAATCTATATTTTATGCTTTACTATTATTTATTCTAATATTAAAAGTCAATAATATTCATTTCAATGTAGGTTAATATTAGGATGGTAAAACATGTCAGTCTGGCCCTTTTGACCGACTCGTCAAATAGAAATGGAGCAATAATCATAACTTATCCCGTATAAGACGGACTAACAGGTCAGTCACGTGGTTGGCTCGTTAGTTTTTTATTTTCTTTTTTTAGTTTTTTTAACTTTTTCAATTTGTTTTTAAAATTTTAAATTTTTTTATATATATACATATAAATTAATATTTAATTAAATTAATATTTTTTAAACTTTTAATTAATTAGTTAATGTTTTTAATTAGATAAATTAAAATAATTATTGTATTTATATATTAAATTACTCAATTATAACTAATAATTGAGACTTGATTTGTATGTGTTAATGATTTACATTACAGTACTATTATATATTTACACATTTAAAAAATATAGTATAAAAAATAATCTCTTTAATTATTTTTATTTTATTTTATTTTTTAAAAACAAGTTAACAGGCTGGGACAGACTCACTCGTATTTTGATTCCATTAAATTCACGAGTTATACAGGACAAGCTAAAACGGTCTGACAAATTATGACATACTAGCCTGTTGGACCCAGCTCGTTTTGTCATCCTAGTTGATATGTTATTTTCTTTTTACTCATGTAATTATCATGTAAAATTTATTTTCTCCATCTTAAGTCACTAATATATATATATATATATATATATATATATATATATATATATAAAAGTCAAAAAATGGTTTGAAAAATTGGACTCGAATATTCTCACTTTTGTTCTTCCATTTTTCGATCTTTAAATTTAACAAAAAAATATTATACCCTAAATTTTATTTTATTTTTCTTGTCTTTAACTCTTTCGATACATAATAAAAGCATATTTAAATTATGTATCTTAGACACAACAAGAATGTATTTTCATTTTGTATCAAACTTCTTAATACAATGGAAACAAATTTTTTGGGTTATTATTCACGATGAAAAAGTATGTTGTTGTCATCTATGTAACGTCCCATTTAATCAATAACCCTAATTAAAGGGAACGTCGCACAGGATAGCATAGTAACGCGGTCTTGGAACATAAGCATAACTTCTTATAACCCAAGGCACACCATGATGCCCAAAAAGAAACAGGTTATACAATTTAATGAAATCATATAGAAATGTAAAAAGACGGACAAGTACATGGGTCATAACCCTAAAGAAAATCACAATAAGAACATGAAGTCCAGCCCAAGTAGACTATGCAGCGGAATCATCTCTCCCATGTTGACCACGAGTACCTCTCGCATCTGCTCCCATCAATAAATTGATGATCATCACAAAGGTAAAAGAGCAACATACAAAGCAATCAAACAAGCAAAGGGTAAGCTAGAGCCAAAAAGATTTTATCATACAATCAGATATACTTTCACAGTCCGTTATACATACATCATTCAAGCATGTTATGACCTTCCAATCAATACACTAAGACTCGACTTGACTAATCCGAATACATATAATCTGGTCAGATTCAACGGATGCTTGCACTTGTGGTGGATTACCCTGCTCACCCCTGAGCTAAGTGTTACAAGTGTTACAATGAATCAATTCCCTCACACACAAGGTTAGCCCTTAATGAGTTTCAGGCATCTTGCTACTCTCACCACAAGAGTCAGTCCGCTCCAAGTGAGACTAACTGACTCCTTAGAGTGTCAGGATGCAATCCTTACCTTGAATTGTAACATCCCTAAAAGATATTACTTAAATAAATATTTAAGTATATAAAAAGATTTTGGAACGTCACAACTTCATTAATATCCACTGCGAAAGTAAAACAAAAATTTAATGTTCAACGCGACAATCATCTAATAAAAATAAAACTTTAAAGCATAGTAAATCCCTAGCTCTAATTCCCAGCTAGTCCCTCTTTCCATCTCGAGTGTTAGCAACATTACCTGTATCATCAACTGCTCCCGTGTAAAATTACACGATCATCGCCATACACAAACAAAAATGGTGAGCTCAAAAAAATATATATAAAAATCACAGAAATTAAATAATAGAAAACACCCAATCTTATTATCATGATTACATCTTGGTTACATTCTCAACACGCCCCAAGGCTGTTCAACTACTAACATACAACAAGGTTAGTCATGGACTCAGGATTCCTGATGCTTACACGAACCTACCCGCTAGTGGTCCTGCCTCTACGAACCTCCCCGCTCGTAGTCCTACTCTACGGACCTACCCGCCCGTAGTCCAACACATGTGATTCACAAGCTACGTACCTCCCCGCACGCAGCATCTCTCAACTGTGAGCACGGAACATACGAACCTACCTCGCTCGTATCCCCACATGAGAGTAATCGAGTATGAACCTCCCTGCTCATACCATCACATGTTATCCACCATCCATGAACCTACCCGCTCATGGCACAGCATCTCCTGATCCATGTTTCATCAAAGTATACAAACATTACACATAGACTGCACTAAACTCGCTTGGGCTAGAAGCCTTAACTTACGTGACCAGGCTTGTCTCGCTCAAGCTAAGATTCCTGGCCTGAGCTAGCATGCAAACTGGTTTCACGTGCGAAGGCTCGCTTAGGCGAGCTCATCTCGCCAGGGCGAGATCCCTCTTCGCTCAACACAGCAACACTCGCCTAGGCGGCGAGACACCAGAACACACAAGCATCAAACCCGAGTTCTGGCTTGGGCGAGTACCTCTCGCCTGGGCGAGGTACTCTGTCGCTCAAAACCTGGGCTCCTCGCCTAAGCGAGACCCTCGAGCACACCTCACATTTTCACGAATCCTCGCCTAGGCGAGCAGTTCCCGCCTGGGCGAGATGTGCTGACACAAGCCAAAATCTCTTCTCTGCTATTCTCGCCTAGGCAAGCCTTGTTAGCTCGGGCGAGAATAAAGGACCTATTCGCTGTTACCCACACAAAGAAACCAAACCAATTGCCAAAACTTACATTCCATTATGCTAAGTAATCCATCACTGATTGCAAATGTCCATAGCACGAATTATACACCTAATTGATCCCCAATCAAGCGAAATTGAACCACAATCTATGAACAGTACCACAAAACCCCAAAATTTCCATACACTCTCATAAGGGTTTAATTACATTACAACAAAACAATCCAATACCCCAATTTACAGCACAATTATCAATAAATTCACATGGCAAAGTTACACAAATCAGTGCACATTACAGAATACACCCAGTTCTCAACAAACGTAAAAATGCATGGAAAGGAGCTCCCCTAACCTGGAAATCCTTGCTTCTAATGGTTGCTCAGCTTTGGCTTTATGGTACCCACAACCCTTTTCTTTTCTCTCCCAAATAAAAATGCACTTTTACTCACAATTCCCAATCACCTTTTTCCCTCAAGTTCGTGCTCCTTCCCTCTCTCAAAATTTTCAGTCTCCAAAACCCTCTAATTGCCTTGTTTTTACCCTTTTATATAACCCCTAATTGTGACTAATAAAAAGAAAACGAAATTAGACTTAGGAATGGTTTGATTGCTACTCAAGGCCCATTACTTAGTAACTTTTCAGCCCCTCTTGGCTCTGCCCTTTCTACTAGGGTTTTCAATGCCCTTTCACATGCAACCCACAATGATATTTAGCAAAAATAAAGGGATTAATTTCGTTTTAAACAGGATTTGAACACACACCCCTGAAATTCCAAGATCAAAGCATAACCAATTCAACCAAGTCATGTTGGTGTTAATTCCTCAAATTCTATAATTATGTTATCACTAACATAATCCTACATATTAAAATTAGTATAACTCAAAGAACACACAATTAGCATACATAGGACTCGAACCCAAGTCCTCTCACACAATTAAAGTACTCTCAACCACTTGAGCTAGTACTCTTCCATGTCACAACAATTAGCATTAAATGCCATAAAGACTTCTACTACCCACATTTATTAAATAATTATTAATTTAATTATTTAAATTTCTCGGGTCTTACATGAATCCTTACCAAGTTATATAGATGGGGCACCACCATGGACTCCCACTAACAGGGGCCATGGAAATACGTCACGACCACTGAAGCACCACCAGGAAGTCTCACCTAGAGACTCATGGATTTACGTACTGACAACATACTAATCACATTCCAAACAAACAAATAATATTGATCATGCATTTAACACCTCACGCCATCCTTTGTAACCCGTCCTCATTCATATTCCATGTTGATTTCATACCATCCCATTCTTCCCAATTCGGGGATATAAAACTTCACCTCATACCAATACCATGCCATCAATGTAACATTATTGTTCATACCGAATTCATGACCACATATATAACCAACCATTTCATTGAAATCGCATGCCAAGATTTATCCAAGTTCATCATTCACAATCCATGAATCACATCACTCATGCAAATTCATTCATCTCATACTTTATAAATACATACCAAGACATACATTTATCACAAAATAGTATTCATCCCAAATAAATGAGTGCCAACATTTAAGTACTTGCAATTCCATACAATCAAGCACAACCCACAACCATAATTCTTACACCAAGATTTTCAAGAAAATTTATTATCACAAAACCAAAATCATTGCAGTAATGCGTGACACATTTCTCAAGCTACAAATATATAATCGACGATCCAACCGGTCAAACCATAAAATACATGTTATGAACCACATGTCAAAATTTGAGCTCAATCCAACGGTTAATGAGTCAGGAAAGTCAATTTTACTAAAATTGTGCATATCAGAAAAACACACAGTCGCCCAGCTACTGTGCGACGCATCAGAATACGAGAAATAACGTCAAATATCAGAGTTTCATGAATATTTGAACCCCTAACTCAGAAATATACCAAAAACTAACGTTTTCCCCCAATCTTTTCTCATATTTCACAACACATTAATCGCATAAAATAGAAATAACGTGAAACCCTAGCTTCCCTTACCTGAAAAAGGGCTAATATTGGACTTCGACTCTTAAGCCAGCGAAACCAGTAGCTCCAAGAACAGATCTATGAACTGAAATAGTGGCACAACAAAGGAGATTGGATTCACATAGGGGTCCCGACATAAACCACGAAAACAACTTAGAAAGGCTAGGTTTGAGAACTAACCCTAGCAGAGGTTCTGTGGAGAGAAAATGGGTGAGTTAGGGCACTAATTTTTCAGAATGACTTGCAATTGAGGGACCTTGGCTACTTTAGGGGCCTTGGCACCCTATGAGGCAACCCTTTAGGCCCAACATTGTGGCAGCCCTTAACATTAGCGCACTCAATAAAAGTGGGCCTTACATTCTCCCTAACAAGAAAATTTTTGACCTCGAACATTCACCGATGGGATAGAAAGGAAACCGCGTTTCCCTCACGTCCTCCGACAACCACCACCTAGACATGACAAAGTTGATGACTCCAACACCTATAGTCACTGTAAACTTTACCTTTGTACTATGGGATATGTGTCCAACAATGTAAATTGGTTTAGTCACTACACTCAAACTAACTTCGAACTTGCAACCTTAACACTTGAATTGCTCTTTCATACTTGCCCAACTAATTTGTATTTGATATACTGACTCACCCACCATATGCTCTTCCCTACCTCTTGTTGGTTTTTATCAAAGTCTCAGATCACTTTAAGTCTCAAACCAAAGCATGTTCGTTATCACTTCCCGTCATCTTGTTCACCCCTTTATACATCACTCCACTAACTTGATCACTATTGAGTTATGGCCTACTACCTCACCATCAACACCCTTGACCACTTTTATGCATAACGACACTCATAACAATGGTAAAAAAATCCACAACCAAGTCATTCCATTTCCAAATTAAGTTTCCCTCTTTTACAACCACCAAATTCATTTCGGCATCTCACCTTCATTTTTGATCTACTAACTTGTAAACATCCTTTCACAAAAGCCTTAGAACCATGTCTTTCCTTGACTTGGAAATTTTTAGTTTGATTTATAGCTATCAACTCTAAGATACTTCTCAACTAAGATTTTTCTGAATTGCTTGTTCCCCAACCTTGTTGGGAGACTTATTAGTTCTAGTCGGGTGACTAAACTAATGAAATCTCATCACATATTCTCTTTCCACCCCAAACACTTATGTTTCTCAATCAACCCTTACTCTTAACTCGTCAAATCACAGATCTTGAATTCCATTCCCTGGCTAAACATCTACTCTCACTTTATCAACTCCAAGTTGGCATTCTAACTTGAAATCATAACTCAAATCTCCTACTACTCTTGCACAGCTTTCTCTGAGTAACCCCACAATTCTGACTCTAATTGATTCTTTGAACATCTTTAATTGATACTCATAAAAATGACACTTTTGTTGTTCAACAAGAATTGGTTGTCGTAGTAATACTCTAGGTCGTGAGTAAGATAGTTCTTTTCACGCACCTCTTACCCTTCATAAGCATCACTTGTCGTCATCCCGTTGCGCTACTCTGATCAACACACAAAGTCACTTATTTGTTTACTCAAAATGATGTTCCTTTCATGTCTGCCGTGACAAGGAATCAATCATCGCTGAGAAACCTTCCTCTAAAACTTCTATGGAACTTGCAAAATCCTTTTGACTCCCTTGTTTATAGCCTTAACCTCCTATTTTCTCAACATCGCATCCACCCTTTTTAAACCATAGGCCAAAAAGTCTATCCTCCCTTATCCAACGTTTACCCTTGAACAGTCTATCCTCCCACTACCTCTCCTTTAAGATTCACCAAACTCGCAGTCATCCTTGTCGTTATATTTAGTATAAGCCACTACTTCTCCAACATCTCCCTCACTCTATATTTACTTCAAATTCTCAGTAGGAACCATCCAATTAGAAATTATTGGCACAAGTCCTCCTTCAGACACCAATGCAAAAGTGAACGCCATCACACCAAGGTTAAAATTCTAATATTTGCTTCAGAACATGTCTACAAACTCTTCTGCTACCGGGATCCTTTGTGTCTATTATTCACTTTCCTTTGTCAGATGAGTCTGATTCACGTGACACTATGCCCTCCACTATTTAGTTTAATTCGTACTTCATACGTAATCACTAACTTATCCTTTTTTTAATCAAAGAACATCACCTTGTTAGTCGTCTCAGCTCATCGGAACGGGATTGAAAAAATAACCAATTTACCCTTGAGACTATGTCCCAACCTGGCAAAGGAAACAATTCGAATTGGGTTTGAATTTAACACCTCACGCCATCCTTTGTAACCCGTCCTCATTCATATTCCATGTTGATTTCATACCATCCCATTCTTCCCAATTCGTGGATATAAAACTTCACCTCATACCAATACCATGCCATCAATGTAACATTATTGTTCATACCGAATTCATGACCACATATATAACCAACCATTTCATTGAAATCGCATGCCAAGATTTATCCAAGTTCATCATTCACAATCCATGAATCACATCACTCATGCAAATTCATTCATCTCATACTTTATAAATACATACCAAGACATACATATATCACAAAATAGTATTCATCCCAAATAAATGAGTGCCAACATTAAAGTACTTGCAATTCCATACAATCAAGAACAACCCACAACCAAAAACTAACGTTTTCCCCCAATCTTTTCTCAAATTTCACAACACATTAATCGCATAAAATAGAAATAACGTGAAACCCTAGCGGAGGTTCTGTGGAGACAGAGGTTGAGCTCACTTGAACTTAGGTAGATCTACAAACCCTAGCGGAGGTTCTGTGGAGAGAAAATGGGTGAGTTAGGGCACTGATTTTTCAGAATGACTTGCAATTGAGGGACCTTAGCTGCTTTAGGGGCCTTGACACCCTATGGGCCAACCCTTTAGGCCCAACCCTTTAGGCCCAACAGTGTGGCATCCTTTAACATTAGGGCACTCAATAAAAGTGGGCCTTACAATCTATGCTCAAAGAACATATCTAGTTAAAGATATATATGAAAAGAAAATAACAAACAAAAGAATGGGGTGCAAATAGGAAAGAGTTAGTAGGAATAATAAAGCTTTCAACTGAATTATAATAGGCCCGTCGATTAAGCTAGCCATATAGGCCGTAGATAAACATTTGACAAATTTAAGTTCATAATTTTAAGAAATGTTCACAGTCAAAATATTTAAAATAACTTTTGTTTAGCTATTTGATACAAAATAGACAGATATAAGCACAGTCTTTGTCTATTAAAATTCAAAAAAACCAATCCCATAATTAAATAATAAATGACTTAACTTTTATCTGTAAGAATATTTAGGCATATTAAAGCAACATAAGAATTGTAGTACATAGATGTTATCAGGTGTAAAACCCACTTATTTTCTGCCCTAAAAGTTAAAGGGCCTAGTCCCATCTGTTAGGCCTAAGGGCCAGCCCATAGGGTGCCTCAATCCGTTTTCCATACCTAAACCTCTCATTCTGCCCCATTTTGCAAGACAACCCCTTCTCCTCACACACTCTTCCCTCTTTTCAGATCTCTGCTAGGGTTTGGCCCCATTCTTTGCCAAGCTAGCTCAACACCATCTCTATTCCATGTAAGTTGGTTCTCGACTCATACTTTCCATTCTCTAGTTGATTTTCGTGGTTCCAACCAGGGTTCTCTTAGTGATCTTGTTTTTGGTTCTGGTGCTAGTATTTTCAGCTCACAAAGCTGTTCCCGGAGTTGTGGTGCTCATTGCGGGTGTTTACCGTTGTTTGCTAGCATCTTTCCAGGTAAGGGAAGCTAGGGTTCTACCATTTTCAAGTTGTTTGATGTTTCTATATTGTGTTATCTGCTATTGGAATATTGGGTATTCTTTAATGCTTGTATGGTGATGATTGACAGTATGGAAAATGCTCCGGTGTGAATCTGGTCGCGACGACATGCATGAGAGCAGGTGAGTCCTATTGGACTCGCCCAAGCGAGCGGGTTGGTCACTCAAAACGAAAGCTCTACTTAAGCGAGGAGCTGTCGCCTGAGCAAGAATAGTAGTAGCTCACCCTCTCTCTATTTCGAGGGCTCGCTTATGCGAAAGCCGCTAGCCTTAGCGAGAAGAGTCTCGCCTGAGCGAGCTGGTCTAGCTTGAGCGAGACCTCGACATGCCCTATGTTCGTAGTCTCGCCCAGGCGAGGGTTGGTGGCTTGAGTGAGGGATCTCTCTCGCTTGAGCTAGAGTCCTTTAGCCTGAGCTAGAACTGGGCAGGACGTGATTTAGTGTGGTTTCTTCTCTATGATTGATTGTTGGTCACATGATTGATTGGATTACCCTATTTAAAGTATGAAGGGTGTGAATATGCATGTATTATATGATTTATGGACTGGAATTGATGAGTTTGGGCGACTTGGTCTCTCGTTTAGGCAAGAGTGGCTCGCCCAAGCTAGATAGCTACGTGCCCTGTGTATTCTGAGCGTGAAACCTCATCCAGGCGAGGAGTTTTGTAAGTTTGAGCGAACTAGAGTCTCGCTCAGGCAAGAAGGTCTCGCCTAAGCGAGATATCGTGACCAATTTTAATGTGTTGCTTGCATTGTAGCTTAGGCGAGGAAGAGTTGTGAGTTTTGGGCGAGAGATGACCTCGCCTAGGTGAACAGACCTCGCCTAAGCGAGATATCGTGGTGAGACAAATGCCCTCGCTTGGGCGAACAAGCATGGCTTAGGTGAGAATGGCGAGGGGCCATGTTCTTATACACTGTTTAGACTGCTTGCTTGGTATTTCCTAGGCTTAGGAAATTATTTGTATGTGGTTGTGGTGTTGGGCTTGAAGGACTAAGTCCAATAGGGGTCTGGGATATGCTTGATGGTAGGGACGCATGATGGGCATGGAACTGTGTAGTTCTCGTCGGTTGCTAAGTGGCGAGGAGTCCTTAGTATGGTGATTACATGCGTCAGCCACACGATGGGCAAGGAACTATTATGTTCCCGTCGGCTGCTATTGGGCGAGGAGTCAATAGTATGGTGATTGCGTGCGTGCCAGGGTCTGAGCGGGAGAGGCTTGGATGTTTTACTACAGACGAGGAGTCTGTAGGGCTAGACTATGAGCAGGATAGGCTCATGGGGTTAGACCACGAATGGGTTAGTTTCGTGGGAGCACAGTGAAGTCGCAGGACCTAGTTCATACATATGACTCATAAAGGACTATGAGATCAGGGAATGGGTAATTTGAAAATAATGAAATACTTTAGTGATGTGATGTTTTCGTTGGGGATGGTTGGCATATTTATTTCATGTATATATATTTATATATTGTGCATAGCTCACCCTATCTGTGTGTGTGTGGCGATGATCGGATAACTTGTTATCCGGGAGCAGATGATTTGACAGGTGAGCCAGGAGATGCTTAGAGACGGAGTTTAGGGGCTATCTGGGCTTTTGAAAGGATTTTCATTTTTAGACTTTTTATGTTATTTTTAAAGTTTTAAATTTCCCGCGGTTTTGGGAAATGGACTTATATAAATGTGATTTTATTTTCTTATTTTTATTTTACTAATTAAAACTCGTAATATCCTATCGGGATGTTACAGTAATTCCACGAAGGTTTCGTGTTGGTGCTTCATTGGTCAGGACATAATTCCACGAGGGTTTCGTGGTGGTACCTCATTGGTCAGGACGTAATTCCACGAAGGTTTCGTGGTGGTGCCTCATTGGTCAGAACATAATTCCACGAAGGCTTCGTGGTGGTGCCTTATTGGTCAAGACGTAATTCCACGAAGGTTTCATGGTGGTGCCTCATTGGTCAAGACGTAATTTCACGAAGGTTTCATGGTGGTGCCTCATTAGTCAGGACGTAATTCCACGAAGGTTTCGTGATGGTGCCTCAATGGTCAAGATGTAATTCCACGAGGGTTTTGTGGTGGTGCCTCATTGGTCAGGACATAATTCCACAAAGATCTCATAGTGGTGCCTCATGGTTAGGACTTAATTCCATGGCCCTCTTGGTGGGAGCTCATGGTGGTGCCTCAGTATGTATGTATCCGGATAATTGAGTCTTAGAGTCTTGCTTGTTTGCTATGACATGTTGGAATGATTGATTTGCATTCTTAACTTTTAAACTGCATGCTTAATTGTATGATGAAACCTTTTTACTCTAGCTTACCCCTTTCTGTTTGCTTGTGTTTGTCTTGTGTATGGTTTTACCTTTTTGCAATGATCATCAATTTATTGATGTGAGCAGATATGGAAACCTTTGGTGATCGCAGTGACAATGGGGATGATGCAGCGTAGGGGTCGTGTGTGGACGTTGAGCTAACTATTGAGCTCATGTTTGGAGGACTTGTGTAGTCTTATAATCCCTTGCGTATGAGCAAGTTATTTTAGATAACGGTGAACCCTAAATTGGTTCTGATATCATGTAGCACCTTTGTTTTTTCTTCTGGTATATTTGGGATGACTATAGTATCCTTTATACTTTAAGTCTCGTACCCTTGGATATTATAATGTGTACAATGTTGTATTTGAATAGATTTATCTATTAAAATGGGACGTTACATCAGGAACGAGAAATCATGCTAGAATTCAATAAAAATTGATTTTTCAAAGTGCCTTTTACTGAAATTAAGTAGTGAATAAAAAAAATTAGGTAACTCTTCCAAAAAAAAGTATGAATGATGATGCTACTGATTTAATATTTTGATATTGTTTAGTCCTTGCAATTTGATGATTAGATGGTTATAGAGCACTCAAATATGAATATAGATATATCTAAAAGTTGCTCACATTTATACGAAAGGCAACAAATGTGCTAATAATTTACCTAGTTTTGGATTGTTAATAGGTAGAATTTTACTTGATTTATTATTTTGCCATCGGTAACTAGTTTATATCTTTTATAAAATATGTTTAGCCTCTAGAGTTTAGATTCGGTTAATTTGTTCATCTAGAGTTTATATTTGGTTTGGTTAGTCATATATGTGTATGGTCTTGAGGTTTCAATTTAATTAGGATGTCAAGATTTCATAATGATATCATAAGTGAGTTCTAATTAATAAAATGTTAAATTACTCTTTTGATCCTTCTATTTGTCAAGTAATGTTAATTTGGTATTCAAGTTTTTTTATGTCTTAATTTTGTTAAAAATATTCAAATTGGTCTTTGCCGTTAGTTTGACTAAACGGTGATAAAGTCAATGCCACATGTCAATTACTAGTTTTTTTGAATTTTCTAATTTTTTTTACATGTCAATTACTAATTTGTTTTTTGAATTCAAGTTTTATTTTTTACACGTGTCACTTTACAATTGTGCCACTTGTCAAAATGATTCAATTTGGTCCCTATATTTGTTTTTAGTTTCAATTTAGTCCCAATTTTTTTGTAAAAATGAAGCAATATTGTCCCTCCTTAAATTGACACTCAATTTACTTTTTGTATAAATCTTATGATGATATTCTTACTAAAATTGACATTTTTATTAAATATTTGTAGAAATATTTTAAATTAACTTTAAATTCTATACAAAACATTAAATTTTGGTTTTGTTTTGAACTTGAAATTTAATTCCTAAACTTATGTATGACAAGTCATTTGATTTTTAATCTTCACTAAGTTTGTATAATATGGTACACTTGATGCCTTTATATATAATAACAAAATTGTTAATTGTTGAAATTAAGTTTGGGGTTAACTTTGTTTAATAATAAAACTAAAAAAAGCTTGTTTAAAAATATTTCTACACATATTTAATAAAAATGTTAATTTTAATAAGAATATCATCATAAGATTTATACAAAAAGTAAATTGATTCTCAATTTAAGAAGGGATAATATTGCTTCATTTTTACAAAAATTGGGACTAAATTGAAATTAAAAACAAATATAGGAACCAAAAGAAATTAAAAAAAAATATAGGAACCAAAAGAAATTAAAGAAAAAATAAAAAAAAAAACAGAAATTGACATGTGGCGTTGACTTTAACACCCTTTGGTCAAAATTAACGGCAATGACCAAATTGAATCATTTTTAAATAAAAACAAGGACCAAATTGAGACAAAAAAAAATTGGAGGACTAATTTGACATTACTTGACAAATACAAGGACCAAAAGAGTAGTTAACTTTAATAAAAATATGGTTAAATACACTCTTTTATCTTATGATTATTATTTTTTTTTCAATTTCGTCTCGCTATTTTGAATAACTTTAAGTTGTTATAACTATTTTTAAAGAAAAAAGTCCATATAATTATTTTATCTTTATGATAACAATATTAGTCCAACCTAACATGACATTTGTTATTTATGTCAATTATCATTTTCATAAAGGTAGTCAAAATCGATATTTAAATCGTAAAATCATAAGAATTTACGATTTTACATAATATTTATGAGTTGGATTCCATCTATAATCATAACATAATAGAATAGGTAAGATCGTCGTACAAAATTGTATAAATCTTTTTTTTTAATTTTTTTGTTGCACCGCCTCTTCGCTGTCCTGAGTAAATGAATTTATAAGACCGGAGGAATTTAAATAATTAAATAAATAATTATTTAATAAATGCGGGTGGTGGAAACCTTTATGTTAATTAATGTTAAGCATCATGACGTGGAAAAGTACTAGCTCAAGTGGTTGAGAGTATTTGATTTTGTGAAAGGACTTGGGTTCAAGTCTTTATGTATGCCAATTAAGTGTTGTTTAATTTTATTATTTTCTAATGATGTGTTTTGGGCGTGATAAGTAAATATATATTTTTAGATGTATAAATATTATCATGAAAGACCTTGGCTTGAACAAAATAACTTTCTTTTTGTTAAAACCCATTTTGGCATAGATGTGAGGAAACGCAGAAAACCTAGGAGGTAACTAGGAAGGGTTGGAAACCCTGCTTTAATAGTGAATCAATAGCCTTAAATTATTATTTTTTTAATTAATTTTCGTTTTGCTACCATTAACCCTAATTAAGGCATGATTAAGAGACCAAATAAGGGGAGAGAAGGGGTTTGGAGAGCCTAGAGCTGATACGTGCTATGAGGAGAGGAAAATTAAGGCTAACAAACTAAGTGGTGAGTGAGAGGAGGAGTGGAATTGGAGAAGTTTGATAAAGGCTAGTGGTGATGAAGGATTATCTTGTTCCTTTTTAAGATGACTGAATATGGTGTGAGTTGAATAAGAAAGCTAAGTGAAATCCCCACTAAAGATTAAGATAGCAAGCTATCTAGATGTGAAGGTTCCTTTCACAAAGCTCAAGAGAAGAAGATGATGGATTGATTCAAAACAAAAAGGAAATGGAAAGGACATAAACCATAGAAAACCAACAACAATTAAAGGAAGAAGAAAACATAAAATGGAAAGGAAAGAAATGGTAAAAATGTGAGAAGCACGCCACTACAAGGCTAGGCTAGAAGCCATGGCAACCTTGAAGATGAGTGGATGTGTGTCGCCACTTGCTATGCAAGATAAGGCTTAAAAGTATTCACTCCCAAGGGAGGAAACTCTCACAAATGGTTGAGACACAAGAGTGTTTTTACTTCAAAATCTTCAACCCTTTTACATGTCTAGGAGCACCCTTTATGAGAGACAAAAGAGCTAATTATGGTGTGTGCAAGGCTAATTTCGTTCTAGCACTAAAGGAGACCAAGAAGGTGTCTCATATGTCTCCAAAAGTGGTCAAAGTGTGCTAAAAACAAAGGAGACCAA
>Ga0214543_1006168_pt1 | contig 21538 bp, 10 predicted proteins | sample CNSS2metaG_FD_160094 | JGI IMG/M metagenome (GOLD analysis project Ga0214543, IMG submission 160094) | Root nodule microbial communities from cowpea collected in UCLA plant growth center, Los Angeles, California, USA - CNSS2 | ecosystem: Host-associated > Plants > Roots > Nodule | place: USA... | reverse complement strand
TTTTCCATTCACATATACATAAAGTGGAATTGCTTGTAATCAATCCCTTTAATCACCATCACCCTAACATTAAACTTTCAGATCAAGCTCAATTTTTCACAACTTTTGATGCTTCACAATTCTGTGTGTACACACAAAAATCAAATTTGTTCATTGATGGGTCAAAATTATACAGAATGGTTGAAGGGAAAAATCGAATTGGAGAAAAAAGAGAAGTGAAATGAAAACCTAAAGCCAGAAAGAGATGAACAGCAACAAGAGATATCTCAGGAAGGACGACGCAACCTTCGACGGCGGCGGCACAACCTTCAACGGCGACCTTCGACGGCGGCGAGGCAAGATCTGTCTCGGTGGTGATCGAATCAATGTGTGTCACTCTGCTTGTGGACCCAATTTGATTCAAGGGACCGAATGAGATTCTAAGAGAAATGAAACCACAGTTAACTGTACTGGTCTAAACAGTTAACTGTTTTCAGTACAGTATTTTAAACTTTAACTTAAAAGTAGTACAGTTTAATTTTACTATTAATAATTCAGTTATTTTTAGTTTAAAACAGTGCAGTTAACTTAAGTACAGTACAATTAAGTTATTTTTGCCCAGCCCTAGCAAGGACGAGTAGGTCTCTTGGAAACACAGGCACTCGTCTTGGAACGTTACTTATCCTCCCTTTGCACTCGTCTTCTTGCATATGTCAATCTCACAAAGAATGATTTGTCTTTCTTCTTCCATTTCCGAGTTTCTTCCTTTACTTCCCAATCATTCTTCCTTCTCTTCCATTCACTTACATTTTACCTCTCAGTCTTTACTTGACCATGACAACGTTCACCACACAATCTCCCAATTTGATCGCATACTTCATATACACCCTAGAGACGAGGTGAAACACCTGGGAAGCAGCTCATCCAAAGGATGAGGTCTTCCTCCTAATGACGAGGTCTTCATCCTAATGACAAGGTGAGGCACTTGGAAAGCAGGTCATCCAAAGGATGAGGTCTTCATCCTAGAGACAAGGTGAGGCACCTATGAAGCAGCTCATCCAGAGGATGAGGCCTTCTGGGAAACAGCTCATCCAGAGGATGAGGTTTTCATCCTAGTGACAAGGTGAGGCATCTGAGGAGTAGCTCATCCAAAGGATGAGGTATTCATCCTAGACACGAGGTGAAATAACTAGGGAACAGTCCGTCGAAAAGACAAGGTCAACCTCAAAGAGATGAAGCGTCGGGAGAGCACCTCGACTAGAAGATGAGACTAGCCAAAATGCATTCATAACGAAGGCCGAAACATATGAAAATCACACAACAAAACCCAACCTCAGCTCATAAGCCCATACTCTAGCATAAATATCTAGATATCCCAATATTTAGGAAGGTGGCCTGAAATTTTCACCACTAGATAAATCACGATTTCGCTAGTTATAATTGTCGTATCCCAAATCAAAAGGAAAATATCCCGATGTAAAATTAACTGTCCTTTGAATTATAGGATTTTAGTTTAAAAAGCATTATGAATATCTGTTTTCGATAAAACAAAAAAAAGCAAAATATTTGTAATTTGACTTTAATTCTTAAAAAATATGTAACGACTTTTTCACCGGTGCCTGTCTCCCACCATCATTACACTTTATAGTATTAATGAAAGAATATGTTATTCTATTAATATTTTTACAATTTATTAATGTGTAATTTTTCTAAATAGAACTAAATAGAAATTTAAACATTACATTTATTATTATAATGTTGTCACAATTGCTCACGTGACATACGTTTACCATTTTATAGCTTTTATGATCAATATTTATTGTCATTATTACTTATTATTATTATTATTATTATTATTATTATATTTTAATATAGTTTTGTATTAAGTGAGTTTTTGGTGGAGTGAGATAAGATCAGTGGTGGAGTAATTTTATTAAATTTTAATTTACAACAACTTTTAAAAACTAAAAAACAAGAAAATAAAACAAATATAATGCACCTTATACATTACATTAAAATCTAAATGTTCATACTTCATTTGATTATGCAGTTTTAGAACGACGAAGACATTTCATTCTGTATTTCCATGCAACCTGAATGCTTGTTGCTGCAAAGCATCTCCAATAAGGTGACTCATACCTATCATCATATAATCAACAATACAGAATAATTAATTTCATAATTAAATGCATGTTTAGGGAAATCTATCTAATTCCCATTATTTAATACGGACTAACATTATCAAACATTTTATTTTTATGTTAGGGCATAAAAAATAATGGCATTTAACGATAAAAAAATAGCTTAAAACAAGAAAAAAGGGAAAAACTATAAGAAATAAAAAAAAAAAAAAGGTTTAATTTCTTGGAGTGATTTTCATAAGCTAATAGCTGTAGCATTCATCATTATATGGCTTTTAAGACAATTGACTAATTTTTATAAAAAAGACGATTACTATTATAGCTATTGATTGTTTATAGTATGAAAAATGTTAACACTGACAGTTTTTTTTTATATATATTGTTACTGATAAATACATTTTTATATTATTAAATGATAAGTACATAAATTATTTAATAAGAGTTACATAAATTTGCAAAATAATAAAAGTATGTAAAAAGTGTTTATACTTTATGTTCTTCCACATTTTTTTCCTCACTATCAATTTTAAAATAGGAGGTATGAAAAGACATTAAATATAAACATTTATTTTAGTAAGAATTTAAGCCTAGGTCTTTCCCCTTTATTATGTAATCTTTTATTTGTGTTTTATATCATTTTAGTTCTATAGTGACTTTTGACAAAGTTCATGGACAAGGGGAACAAGTTTAATATGTTGGACTTTGTGAAATCAAAATTCAAACATGAAAGACTGCACTACACTGGACAATTTACTTTTATTCTGTCAAAACTTTTTTTCCACAGAAAGACTAATTCAGAATGAACCAGATTTTATAAACATATAAAGGGTCGACAGCAATATTATAAAAGTAAATGATCTATGATCGAAGTAATAAGTTAAAAATAGATTAAAATATCATTATTCATAAACAAATGTACGAAGAAACAAAAAATCAGATATAAAACAGGAGAAGATGATAACCTTATGGCTCCTCGAACACGGGGACTCCTAAAGAATCTTGCAAATAGGCCTGTAACTTCTTCAAGGTCTGCTGCTCTGAGAGAAAATGCCTCCACATTTGTTAAGCAAATTACTCTTCTGTTACTAACCAGCTTTTGCCTTGGAATCCTTGCTTTTCTGCAACCTGCAAGACAAATTTCAAACAAGTTGAGCATGCCACTACTCTAACCATGGAACATGCCCCTATTCTATAAATGATATTGCCAATGAGAACCTTAAGTCAAGTCAACTATTGTTTGCTATATCAACACATTCATGCTGACAAGTCAACATTCTTATTAATAGTGAAAGTTACATGGACCAAAAACTTGCAAAATGATGATAGGAAAAGATATCAAAAGTCCAAATAAGGCTGAATAGTTCAAAGTAGGTAAAAATGTAAGCATTGAATGATTATTGTATATTCCATATGATAAATAGTTCCAATTTTTCATGACAGTTTGTACTTTTATATCAAACAGTACCTTAGAGCAGTTCTTACTTTTCTAATGTTTGCTTTCTAGAAATGAAATGTACCTTTGCTTGTTAAGGGATGCTCAAGACACCATGTCAGAAGTTCTTCGCCACAGACACTCCCTTCATAAAGGGGAGCACTGATTCCATCTTCGCCAACGCTCTCCAATTTTCCACGCACAATAAAAACCATCTTCTCTACCAAACCACCATCATACAAAATTTTGCTTCCTTTGATATATGTTTTCTGTCTTAGCCTCTCACATATGGCATCCAAGATAGGCTCATCCAATAAGGCAAAAATTCGAACCTGCAGCATATGAAAAACAATGTAAGATCCATTTAAGCTTGAAGTGTGGACAATGCACAAAATCACCTTATCTTGTAATAAAACTCAACCGATTTGCGTATTTGTGTCCGATACTTTATGATATTTACCGATACTCATTAATAAAGTATCTAATATATATAGCAACACTTTTATGATAACAATAATTTATAGTGTATTCTATCCGATACACGTATCCTGTCCATCATATATGAAAATAATAAGGATCAAATTCTAGAGCTCATGAAAATAGAAGTATATCACTTGCAAAATCTATATAACCACTAACTTTCTTAATAAATGTGAAGAGATGACGTCTAATTTCCCTTTGGAGGTCTTCTGGCAAATTCTCCAGGAGCATTTCTTCATTCACCCCCCTTGTTGCAGCCCAGTTATATCGTTCAGCCTGTCGCACTCTCCTACATGACAGACCAAACATATAAGTGGAATGGAATCTCTCTTCCTTTATATCATGCAAACAAATCATATGATTTCAGTGCCTGTATAAAAGTGACAGATTGTGAAACCATTTTAAGCATTAGCTCAAACAAACATGCAATAGCCTCCTATAGTGTGGCAATGATTAGTAGCTTCTCATAGTTTTCTTTGATCATATTCCACATTGGTGGAGGCATGACATTAATTCAGAGGAAGGAATTAGGCTTCTGGAAAAATAATCATGCAAAAGTGTATGGCAGTTCTATACTATATACACTAGTACTAAGGTTGGTAAGTAGTCTCTTTTTTGTAGATAACCCTTTTCCATCAACACTCTTTTCCTAGACACTGCATAATGCTTTTTAGCAAAACAAAACATGCATTCAGGTGGAAGCATAAGAAACACATATATGGAGATTCAAGAAAATTAAAATTATCCGGGTAAAAAAGAAAAACAAACTATCATAGGTCACTCAGTAAAAGATTCTCTAATAGTTGTTAACTTGAGTCCATCTATTTTGACCTGTGGAGTAGTAATATTTTCTACTTGAAGTTAATATATACATTGCCAAAAATGGTGCTTTGGAAAGGAGTAGAGATATAAAAAGAAAATTTTAACCAATTTATGAGAGAAATACAAGTCTGACCATAATGGGAAAGAATTGTACCTTCTTAGATTGTCTCCTAAGCGCCGGTGGCTCATCCATTTCTCAACATCACGTCGTCTAAGTGACATCTCTAGGTTCCTTTAAGAGAAAGTAAGAAGATGAAATATACATAAATATATATGTATGTTGTTAAATATTTAATATATAACAAGTGGCAAATTTATTAGCCATAATTACTCTAGAAAAACTACTAGAATATAATATACAAGGGCTCTTTGGAGTCCAGAAATCATAGTTAAAACCATCAACCCCAAAAAGTCCCAATTCCAAAATCATGAAACCGGTGATGGACTTATATTCAGTTACATTTAGATCAAAGTAAAGGCAACAACTTCAGAAAATTCTGTATTAACCCAACTAGATACAGGGGAGAGAAAGCAGTGCAACTTATTTCCCTCTATGAAGCTCACAAATCCTTCAGTATTCAAGGTAGATCATTAGATAACTTTGTAAACTATTCCTTAAAGGAACTCTAAAAGAACACTTATTTAAGAGAAGAGGAGAGAAGACAATGACGTCCTCAAACAACGCTTGTTAGTCATTATGCTGTGTTTTAGGTGTAAACTCAAGAGGTTTTCCATATATGAAGCATGGCATTCTACCTGCGTCCAAGAGCCTGAAGAATGTTCTGTATGTTTCCAATGAGAAGAGCAAACAGCAACAGTCCTGACCCAAGAATGGCCTTAGTAAAAAGAATTTCGGGAACAAAATAGCTAGGGACTAAATTCCCAGTCAGTGTACTAATTTGCTGCAGAAAACACAGGCATAGAGCATTAGTAGGATTTCATGTATTTGAAAAATCAAATATTGAATTAAAAGGCATGCCATTTATATGCAAAACAAAGTATCTTGTTGCCAATATAATTTCAATGAGGCTTTTCCAGATTCATGGATATTCATTTTTAGAATTTCTTGCTCTAGAAGACAGCAATGTGCATGCTATCTTGCCTCAATTTTCAACACTGGGAAAGCTTTATGTCTCCTAAGTTCTAACAAAAACACACCTCACAAATATACTGGTAACATGATAAACTTGAAGACAATGAACACAGTTACCTGAAATCCCCAAAACGATGAATAGAAATATCTAGTAGACAGATTAGGATGTGCGGTAAGGTTGACAGCTTTGAGAAAGATACCATAACCATCACGAAAACCATCTTCAGTAAAACAAGCACTTGCAACAGCATTGTTTGTCCAATTTCTCCAACTTTCATTATTTTGATATGCTTCAGTTTTTCCATGTCCACAATCAATGAATTTTGTGCATCCAGGAATATGTGTGTTTCCACAGGCGTCTCGTAGACACTGAATAACCCTCTGGGAGAAGATATAGAGAGAATGCAGAAATTAATAACTGAATATATGAACCTTTACTTGATGTAGCCACCTAACTGAAATTTCCCAACTTTTAATTGAATCTCTCATCATCATTTCATTATTAGTTGGTATGTAAAGGAAAGGCCTTAACCTACCTGCAAACTGAAGAGGTACCACCAGGATCCAACAACATGGCCAGACAGTACAAAGGTGAAAAGATTTATAAAGAAATTTGCCCACGGAGACTCAAATACAAATCCAGCTGGAGAAAATATCATAGGAAGAAATCTACATAGTCTAGGGATATGCTGAACGAGAATCACAATACGCAAAAGGTTATTTGCATAGTTTGCTCCTGTTGACCCTGTCCCTAAGTGCGTTGGTAGGACAAACAATATGAATATCTGCAAGTATTTCACAGAATTATACCATTATTCACCCAAAATTGCTTTCATCTTCATAAAATGGTATAAACCCAAAGTTAGAGACAAGGAATGAAAACATGGTGTAGATTGTATACTTGATCAAGAAAAAATCACATTAGATGCAAAGGATACTGCTGTGAAAATAAGCAGAAAGGGAAATGGAGAGAAATTTACCTGAGGAAGTGGAAGAACAACAAATAAGTCAATGAAGAAAGATGTCTTAAAGTAATGAAGAGCTATTTTCTTTGGATGATCAACTAACTCCCCAGCACCAACCACCCTAGACTCAGGAGCCACATAAGCCAACCTAAACTGCGGAGAATCAATGCGAAAGAATTAATTGAGTTCTGTTGCATTCAGCAGATTATGTTATATCCTCTTAGTCTCTTACAGAGAGAAAACTTGAAAATACATGTCTCAAAGTAACAATATATTACTCCGACTTAATATAAGAAAACTAGTTAAACAACAAAGAAATAAACAACCGTTAGAAAAGCCTTAAAAGTTACCTGAAGAATAATGTTTAGGAAGTGTATGAAATCATTCATGCTTCTAAGTGCAACAAGAAGTTTTGTAAAACCCCAGTTTATAACAATACATTTATTTTTCTGCATAAGAAAGACAGAAAACTTAGAGCACGTTAGACACTTCATAGAGATAACAAGAATCACATTGGAAATAGTACAGCAAGCAATATTTTGAATCATAATAAAGGGCTTAAACCATACCTTCTGCACAGAGAGCAAGAAGAAAAATAACGGATCCACAAAAATTGCCACCAAGCAACATATTGCAAAAAATTGATTCCATTGTTGTACAAGTTTATTGTGAGGATTCATAACTCTAGGAACATGGGGAATCAAGAAAGTAAAAAGTCTTCTCGCCCAATTCTTGGCATCCTCGTAAAGAGTATTCCGAAACTGAAAGCATTAAGAGTTGAAAATCGTTGAGTAAATGAAGCTAATATTGTCAAAGTGATTCATAAGATCAAATGTCCACAAATGGCAAAAGAGATTTCAAAATGTGAAAGATTATTGCCTACACAACCAAAAAATAGACCATAATTAGAACCGCAACATATATTTTTTATGCATATACATGCATCACAAAATAGCATGTAATTCCATTTTAGGTCCAACTGCAGTAACAACTGAAAAAATATTTTATGGAAACAACAAAGTAGTCCACAATAAGAAGAAAATACACCATGATATTATGTATAAACATAGAAAACGTTGTCTGATTCAGAAGTTGTAGTTTCAAACGATTACCTAGGCATCATTAGAAAATCATCATATTAAATCATAAGCAATTCTTATAATTAAACTCTATAGCAGAGGCATACACATGTATAAAATTCTTGATTATGATAGATGCAAAAAGTAAAGAACCTTGACACAAAATGTAATCTAAGGAAACTTCAACATGTAGCAGTCATAAGCTTCTTAAGAGAAAGGAAACTATAATTTATTTATACCTCATGTTTAAATATACCCGAAGCATTTGAACTACTTTTCTGAATAGCCTTGAAGTAAGTTGGGCACGTTGTACAATATGGATCACTGCACATTCCCAGTGGACCAGACCTAACTAAATGTTCATTCTTGCAAGCATAGTTCTGCAAATCATTTTCACCCATGACGCCACAGCATGAAGAAAAATTTTCTGTCTTACTTTCTTCTGCTTGTGACTCGGGTGCCACTTTATTCTGCCGAGAAAGGTTTCCAGGTCTATTAGTAGCATGCAATGGACCACTCATCTGATTAAATGGAGTTATTCTCTGAATCCGTAAGGGACCAGTGTATCCCACAAGATTAGTATCTCTTTCATATGGCTCTGTGAGTGTCGCGGGAATAGAAATTGATACACTTCGAGTCCTAGATACATGCCTTGGGAATCCAGAATCAACGACTTCAACTGATACTTGGGGATGACAATCTGATAGAATTGCCACATCATCTCTCTCAAAATTAGCCATGTGGTCTGCAAATTAGAAAGGAAAATTCATCATCTCGATTTCTATGTCAAAACAGTGATATCAAAGTCAAAACGAATCCAACATATGCAGAAAACAATGAATAAGTGAAAAGGAAACAAAACATACAGAGAGGTAAGAAAAGCACTCAAACACTGTTCTTTCATCAAACACAAAGGGAACATGGTAACTGGCACTACTCCAGGAAGAATCCATACATGATATAGTAAAGGGTGACCAAAGCAAGCAAAAGGGTATGAAGAAGTAAATGAATAAAAGATTGATTTTTCCAAGTATAGAATAGCAACAAAACTAAGGGTGAGACCTGTTTAAGGTATCAGAATACTCAGAAGTCAGAACCCCACTAACTGTTGACAATGTCACAATGCAGCCATTTGAAAAATACGGAATGGCACAAGAGGAGAGGAGAGGAGAAGAAGATTCTCACTGGTATAAATAAGAGTCATGAGTGAGAAAGAGAGAGAAAAGGTGACTGAGTTTTAGTCTTTGAGGCAACTCTGAGGAAAGAACGGTGTGAACCAAGGTAGCAGAAAGTAGAAAATAAACAAGCATAGTGTTGTTTGGTGTGTGTTTTTCCCACACACTTTCCTATTTGCTCCTTTGAACAAGTTTGCACCTTTGGCTACGACCTTGTTAAGTTTTCCGACAAAATCTAGATAACGATTTTTAATGATATCCTATTTCTCCAACTACTTAGTTCTAAAACAACCTAATATTTTTGTCAAATCAAAATCAAATATCACGAGAAAGTTTGTTAATTTCGGTAAGGTAAGATGTTAGTATTAAAAAGTGTATTTGATTGAATACCAAAAAAAAAAAAATATATATATATATATATATATATATATATACTTTTAAAGTTTAATTTTAGAATTAAGTATATTTTTGTCCCTAAATGTCCATGGTCGAAACTTTGATAATTTTTGGTCCTTAAACTTTAAAAATGAATATAGTCCTTTTAACTCAATTTTGTTAATATTTTCTTAGGTTTTGAATGTATTTCTCAGTAATATTGAGTCGAGAATGTGTCAAATGGCGTAAATAACTCCACTATTAACATGAAACACATTTCACGGGTTGAAAAAAGTCAATAAAATTGGGTTAAAAGTAGTATATTCATTCATTTTTAAATTTTAGGGATCAAAATTTATTAAAGTTTCGACTAGGAACGAATCTCAATTCTTAACCAAAATTCAGAGATTAAAAATATACTTAACCGTTAATTTTAATATTTTTTTACTACTAATTATAGTTTCCAGAACTAAAAGTTGTACGTATTTTTTCACATATTACCTTAAGAACCACCATGGTTAGTTTATGATTAATCCTGTAAATAAATCTACACTAATCAAGTAAGATCATAAAAGAATTTTTATTATTAATTATTTTTCTTTTTATTGTATTACTAACTATCGCTCTTGCTTAGAGTAACATCTAACATTTTGCATATCCAATTTTTTATTTATTTTAGATTTAGTACTTTTTTTTTCGCACAATTGTCATTAACAAAGATGAAAGTAGTTATGATTAAATGAGAGTAATTTTTGTAGGGTAAATAGTTTACAGTATTAATTATATTTTTTAAGTATTATATATAGAATAATTATTATAAGTTAAATAATTAGGTTTCTAATTTATTTATTCTAAGGTTTTTTTAATTCATCATATTTTTAAGTAAAATGAATTAATTTTAAATACATTAATTTTACTAATTAGGAAAATTTTATATAGTATTATTAAATATTATAATTATTATTTTTTACATATAAACTAGTTACGGTGACTCCAACACTATTATTGTAATTAAGTAATTTTAGACCGCTGTTAATCGTATAATTATTAATAAAAATATGTTTTTGTATTTTTAATAATATTAGTATTAATTATTTATTCACGAAAAATTTAAATGTTAATATTAAAATTTAAAAACGTTGTTATCCTCTCTAACTATATGAATAATATTATTATTAAATATTCTATTTAAAAAAATAGACTGAATTAAATAAAAATAATAAATATAAAAATTAAATTAATTTGATAGTACATTCATACATAACCATACTTTAAATTAAGAAAATTTTAAAAAGAATAAAAGAACTAAATTAAAAATTGGAAAAAAAATTAAAACTATAAGTAAAATAATAAAGTTGAATTAAACAAACTCAACAAAAACTGAAGCAAATTAGTATTTAACCTAGATAAAAATTATTTAATTTTAAAAAGCTTAAAATACAACCATATCATTACTTTTATATATATATATATATATATATATATATATATATATATATATATATATATATATATATATATATATATATATATATATATATATTTATATTTATTTAATAATTTTTCATGTGGGTTCCATCCTCTGAAATGGTCAAAGTAACGTGAAGAAGACACATGGCTTTTCATAACATACTTGTCCTTACACAGTCTAACGCTAACGCGGTGTATTTATTTTACTGTTATAAAAGCTGACAGTGTTTTGTTACTTTTTATTATTAATTATTAAATTGAGAATTGTATTAAAGTCATAATTTTGTTAAAATAGATAAACAAAATGACATAAAAAGTAAGAGGGTAATGAATACAAGTTAAAAAGAGAACAAACTATAAATTAGTTTGATAATTACTCTCATTCATTTTAAATATAAGAAAAAAAAAATGTAATTTACACTTACTTGTGTAAAACTAATCTACAATTCCTAGATTATATTCAGGACAAGTATTTAAAAAAAATGGTATTGATAGTTATTTTTCATAGCTTAATAATGTAAAATTTTTGAATTTAATAGGAATACGTTAATATGTGTTTCGGGTATAGGGACCAAGAGCCTACTAAAGAACCTCTTTAAGCTTATTCCACTTTTCACGACAACTGTAACTTCTCCAAGAAAATCCACTCCTTAGCTCGATCGGCTGGGATGACGATCGGGGTACGTGTCTAAGGGGCTCCGATGCTTAAGTCAGTAAAGGACGGATCGGTATATCAGTGTAACTGCTGTAATAAATGCGAAATTAAGATTCTCACCAACCTACCTTTGGGTCCTACGGTGTGGGCCTATGATTAGGGTTCCTTAATTACGGCCCAATAATCCTTTAATCAAGATTACTGACTTGTTTAACGTTAATTAACCCGGCTGACTGGTTGTTTGACCGTGCGACCGATGGCCGCTTGACTGGATTAGTTATACCCTGTTTTTAACAAGTGAACGATTCGTGTATGGCTGATCGACCGATGGACGTATGTAAAGGACTACGCGAATCTAAAGAGATTGATCGACCGATCGACCCGATGGTTGATCGACTGATTGTCCTTTATTAGGTTAAGGTGTTGTTCGTGTGGGGCTGATCGACCGATGTCACATTGGGGACCAGAATGTCACTCGTTTGTGCGTTACCGATTGACCGATAGGCCTGAACGTGGTTTGCGAAACCGATAAACCGATTGCTTCTGACGATATAGTGACTTATTTGTATAACTGTTTCACCGATGGTCTTACAACTTGTTCACCAGGTCGTTCGACCGATGGTCTCCTAACGTTGCTAGATGGTTTGTTTGTAGAACCGATTGACCGATGGTCATACGCAATTTATTGACCAGGCCGTTCGACCGATGGTGTTTTATATATGAGTTTTTCCAATCTTGTCCGATGGCCTGAGGATTGACTTTGGCCGATTAACCGATGGGACATACAGTACAATATATTATGGAAAAAGTTAATAAATCTATCTTATAATAAATGTACATAATTTGATGAGATGTGAAACTATTTTACTTTACGATATTATTTACTTTGCATGTAATTATTTTCTTCTATCTCAAATATAAAAACAAAATCAAGTCTCTAATTAAAGATGATTTGTTAGTATCGTTTAATTATTCAAATATAATTTATCTTTATTTCGAAACTAATTTATTTCTTTTGTTTTCATTATAGAAGAGGTACACATTTATTTATTTTGTTTGTGTCAAAAGATACACAATCTTTGACTTTGGTGTGTTTACATTTGACAAGAATAATGTCCATAAGTCAAAAAGGGGTTCTGTTCCAAGAAATTGTCCCAAAATTTGGTAGAACATAATAAATAATTGTGGGGATTCATGAATCATGATTCATACGTTCAAACATTTCCTTTCCTTGTGACGTTTAAAGTCAAGTCTTCCTTATGAAGATTTCTCATTTCATTGAGGTAAGTAATTATAACATTGTTCTAAGAAGAAAATGGAAGATGGATATGGCATCTACATGTGTTTGGTCCATGTTTCTCATCCTACACAATCCTATTAGATATAAATAAATCTATTTTACTTTGAAATGATTTGATCGTAGAGAAGTTGTATCACTTTATTACAATATACAATTTTAGTACAGAACATTTTAAGTTGAAGTTGTGTTATGGTAATACGACTTTTGACTTTAATTTAGTGTATTTAAATTAAAGTTGTACCATGATAATATCATTATTGTTCATGTAACAAAACTTCTTCAGAAATTGTATTATCTTGGTTCTTGGCATAACTTATTCATGTTTATAAGTTTAATATCAAATTTAGTCTTCTAATTTTCTTTGAATTTTTAAAAAAATCTTTAGTTTTTTATTTGTTTAATTTAGTTTTTCAATCTTTTCAAAATATTCAATTTGATCATTTTCGTTGGACTAGTTTTTAATTTAGTCCCCTTATTTATAATTTTGATTCAATTTAATATTTTTTTTCTTTTAAAATGAAGCAATTTAGCCCCTCTCAAATTTGATACCAAATTAGTAATTAAACTTAATTACAACTTATACATATATTTATATATTCATGTTAAATTTAAAAAAAAAATATATATATATATATATATATATATATATATAGCAAATCACTCAAACATATTCAAATTACTTTTTTTTTTTACATTTGTACATAAAAAATCCCTATTTAAACTTATAATATTTTAAAAATATTAAAAATATAAATATAAAGTGACACTTGTCACATTAAAAATATTTTAACATGTTTATATAAGTTGTAATTAAGTTTAATTACTAATTTGATCTCAAATTTGAGAGAGACCAAATTGCTTCATTTAAAAAAAATCAAATTAAATCAAAATTATAAATAAGAAGACTAAATTGAAAACAAACATTATCATATAACAATAATATGACACGTAAAAATATACAGACATGACGTTAATGTCAATCTAAAAAAAGAACAAATTGAACATTTTTAAAAATTAGAAGACTACATTTTGAACAAATAAAAATTAAAGGTCTTTTTTTAAATCCGAAAATATCATCTTTCTTTTAAAAGTTGTCCATTTTGATAAATTAAAAAGAAAAAAACGCTACCTTGATTAAAAAAAAAAATAAGCAAAACATTTCTTATATGACAATATGTTTTAAACCAATAAAGGACCACAACGAAAAATGAATAAAGAGCAATGAATAAAAATTTATATCATGTTAACTTTGTAACAAAATTAAACGTGCAACACACTAGTTCATAAATAATTCCTATTCAATATCAGTCCTATTATTAAATTTTCTAAAGATAATATCCGCAAGATTACACTCGCTTGCGACAAATGTTCCGTCACAAAGAAAAAATAAAAAAATCTAAATAACCTTATCTTTTTAAGGTTGTTGGAAGTGCACCATTGACAACTTTCATTATATAAAAACGAACTTTACAAGTCTATTCTTATTTATAAGAAGAATTCTTTTGAAGGTTATACTTTGAAAACTTTGTCACTAAAATCCGATGAATTTAATTGACATCTTAATTAATTTACCAAGAAAACTTGTTTACATGGGATAACCTTTGTTGTCAATATCATCATAGTCTCCATTATCTATTATCGACAACTACGTGCATTTCAATTGCATATTTTAGTTGTTTTATTTATTATTATTTTTTCTCTTTCAATTATATGTTCTTTTTGCAATAAATTAAAGTGACATTGTGTATTCAAACAACAACTTCTTTCTTTGTAAAAGTGATTATTTGAAATATAATTTTCATTTCCAATTATCCTTTCAAAACACTGAAGTAGAAGGGTTGGTTTGAGGATTTTTGGAAGTAAAAAAGTGTAAATTATGAAAATACATTTTTTACTTTGATTGGAAACCATATCTACAGTGCTTTTTGATACTATGATTTTTTTTTTTATTATCGGCTTAATTATATTTTTTGTTTCTATATTTTATGAAATCCTTAATTTTAATTTTTTCTGGTAATTTCATTTTTAATCATCCATAATTTTTGTTCTGAATTATAATGAGGTATCAGTTTTGTGGGAAATGCTTTTTGCCAACTGCAGATGATTCTTTTAATGCATGCACAATTCAACAAAACGTTAATTGCTAATTGCTTCAATATTTTCTGAATTTTGACCAATATTGAAATTACGGAGGATAAAATGGTTATTTAAAAACTATCGGGTGCAACTAGAAATTATAGGGATGAAGGAAGAAAAATCCTTTACCAAGTAGGTTTAGAGACATTTTGGCCTTATCACACTCTTAGACACCATAACTTAGAAGTTTTACATGGAAAAAATGCACCTGCATTATTAGCCTTAGTTCTTGAAAAAACAAGTATGCTTCTTGAATGCAGAATCTTATACTAGTCAAGAGTAGTGTTACTAATAAACCGCATAATGAATAATCAAAGCCCAAAAATCAACTGCAGCCAAGCAGGTGAAAAGATTCAGTAAAAAAATGAACAAAATCTCCAGAAATTGTCATGCAGCAGAAGTTAAGGAATCACGTCTCCAAAATTCACAAGGCATCCGTAAAAGGTGCCTTCATACCCACATAAAATTACAGACACTTAAAGAACCCGCATTTATTATGATAAATATTTTAGTCCAATGTCACAAGAACCTAACGTAAACAGAAGAAATATATGCTCTGCTCCAGAGAAAAAAACATTCTGGAAGGGGGTCTTGAGCCTATGAAGACTCTGAGAAGTATCACAAATCAACATGTGTTTGAATCTACTAATTGATGTGAAATCAGGTATTTACCACTGACATGGACACAGCGACCCTTGCAAAGGAAAGTCTAGGGAATCAGACCACGAGTTGTCAGAAAAAATCCTAGATGATCTGTTTGACAATTCCGTATACAGTTTTCTTGGAATTCTTCTTCATCACCTGTTTCCTCGATCTAGCTGATAAAAACATATTAAGCCTTGAAAAGGAGGGCCCGTGTCAAAGGAAGAGAGCCATCTGCATTAACATGTCAATAGCTTTACAGATGTTCAAGTCTCAAACCATAAGAGACTTCAAATAATAGAAAAATATATAATTAGGCAGTTATAATGTTAGAGTTCCTCAAATTTTCTGCTCGCATAGTTGCATCCTGAGTCCTGAAAGTTGTCTCCTCTCCATCCGGCTACTATAAATCTTGATTACAATAACAAAGGGAAGAGAAGATAAATTTTTACCAGTTGAAAACAACTGAGAATTATTCAGCTTCCAGCCACCAAAAGATGAAGCACACGTGTCTTCATTCTCGAGATGCTTAACTACATGGATGGCATCAAATTCTTGGCTGCAAATAATCATGATTATAATACATTCTCTCATCCACAGGGTGGATCCACGGCAGAATTTTGACCCCTCTTGAATATAAGTTCCGATAAAACCATGGCCATTTACCAAAAATCTCCACATGAACAAACACCGTCTTTGATATGGTGAAAACGATTTGTGTCCCTTATATAAATTTCTCTTCCTTCCAATCTGCTTATTGCTTTTATCACAGCATGGCAGTCATCACATATTCTCAGGTTTTTAATTACTTGAAGAGGTTGTCCTGGACTTGTGTTGAGTAGCCCTAATACTACAGCTAACTTCTCACTGTGCCCGCACAATATTTGCTCCTTATCCTGTTCCTCCACATCTTGCAGCACAAAGTTAGTCTTGGGGAGGTAACCAGACTTCTTCATCTCCATATTCAATTTATCCAACTTCTCCAAGATATCTTTCATCTGTGGATGTGATTGGTCACCGGCAAGAAGCATGTGCACTTTGTGTCCAACTTCAATCCAACTATATCCAGGGTTTTTCCTCAATCCCTTACTTTTCATCATTTCACGTATTCTATTTTCTTCCTCCCACAAGCCCTTTGAAGCATAGATATTGGACAAAAGAACGTAGTTCCCAGGGTTTGCTGGTTCTAACGGAAAAAGCTTCTCTGCAGCAATTTCACCTAAACTCAAATTATTGTGAACTCTGCAAGAACTTAGCAGGGCTCCCCATACACAAGCATCAGGTTCAAATGGCATTTCCTTAATGATAGAGTAAGCCTCTTCAAGTTTTCCAACACGACTGAGCAGAGTCACCATGCAAGCATAATGTTCCATTTTAGGCTCAATGCCATGTTCTTTGGACATACTATTATAATAATGCCATCCTTCTTCAGTCAAGCCATTTTGCGCACATGCTGATAAAACACACGTAAATGTAATCGAATCCGGCTTCTGGCCACTCTGCTGCATCATATGAAACATCTCCATTGTTTCCTTAGCCTTTCCATGCATTGCATATCCACTCATAACAGCATTCCACGAAACCAAATTTGGGGCCAACATATTGTCAAAACAACGCCGGGACAACTGAATTCTCCCACATTTGGCATACATATCTATCAACGCACTACCTACATATACGTCATCAAAAATCCCCTTTCTAAGAGAAAAGCAATGAATTTCCTTCCCGTGTGTCAAGGCTGAAATATTCCCACAAGCAGGAATCAAGCTTGGGATTGTCACAGCATTAGGCTCCACCCCATAAGCCTGCATATCTCTAAAAAGCTCCAAAGCCTCGAAATCCTTGCCATTCTGGGAACAGCTAGCAATTACCGAAGTCCATGTCACAACATTCAACTCCATTTTCTGGTCCTTTAACCTGTTAAACACCTCCAACGCGGCGTCAACCATACCATTCCGCGACAAGCCAGTAAGAAAAGCATTCAAAGACCCGATTTCCATTTCCTCCACTTCATCAAACACCCTACTCATCTCCTTCACACAGCCACATTTCCCATACATATCAAGCATAGCACTAACCACAAACTTGTCACATAACAGCCCCTGCTTGATCACATAACCATGAACCTGAGATCCCATCACCACATCCTCCAAGCACCCCACAGAAGGAAGCACACACGAAACAGTACTCCCGTCAGGCAAAAACCCTTCCAACAACATCACCCGAAACATCCCCACCGCCTCGTCATACAACCCATTATTACTAAGCCCAGCAAGCATGCCATTCCACGTCACCAAATTGGGCTCCACCCCAGAACTCCTCATCTCACCAAAAAGCCCTCTGGCCTCATCCACAAGTCCAAGGCGCGAGTAGCCAGCGATCATGGCACTCCAGACAACGACATCTCTCTCAGGCATTCTGTCGAACAGTTTCCTTGCATCGAGAATGCGATCACATTTGAGGTACATCTGGATCAACGAGGAGGCGACGATGGAATCCGAGAGAAACCCAGATGCGAGGGCGAAGGCGTGGACCTGTTGGCCCTGGTTGAGGGCGCGGAGGATGGCGCATGACTTAATGGTGGTGGGGAGGAGGAAGGCATCGGAGACGAGGCCGCGGGGGGCGAGGTGGGAGAATGCGGTGAGGACGTGGGGGAAGTGGGAAGAGCGGGCGAAGGCTTGGATGAGTGAGGAGAAGGAGAAGAGGGTGGGGTGGGGGAGGTGGGAGGAGAGGGTGAGGGAGAGTTGGGGGGTGGAGAGAGAGTGGGTGTTGGCGTAGAGAGAGAGGAGGGTGGTGGTGAGGTGGGTGTCGGAGAAGAGGTTCAGTTTGAGGATCAAGGCGTGGGCTTGACGCGCCTGCGACAGGGTGGCCGTCGGAGACGACAGACATTGTGAGAGGACGTGGAACATAGCACCCTCACTCACTCACTCTTCTCAGTGATGTCTGATCAAATATTCGATGACATGCTCATGGCAAAAGGGGAAGAGGGTTTGGGTTTATTCAACCTTTATCACTTTATTTTAGTAACGTAAAAATATTATTATTATGTTTACCTAAACAACATAATTTATTTTATTTTATTTTTTATTTAAATAACTCTAATTATTTTCTTTACTTCCTTTTTGGTAGATAATTTAACTGTACTAAAAAGCTAACATTTTCTCTTAATAATCACTCATTATAAGCATATTTTAATCATGTTTTTATTGTGTAATTACTTTTAATTACTATTTTCTTGCCTTTTGGTCTTTCATGACTAAGTTGAGTTACAAATTATTTTTGATAATGTGATTTACTTACATAAAAAATGTGCGTGTTTAGTAGGGGTGGGCATGGATTAGATTTGTCGTTCCCGCCTAACCTGTTCATGTCTTTAGGTCCGCCCAACCCGTTTTGGTTGTCAAGCCCGCCTGACCCTTCAGGGTCGTCGGGCCTGTCTTGTCTATACAGGTCATCGAGCAAGGCCCATCCGAGTCTAAATTTAGCCTAGTCCATCTCAACCTTTAGTCTAACCCAACTAAAAATTTAAATTGAAATTTTGAATTTTTTGGATTATCCATATTTGAAATTTTTGATTTATAGAATGAATACTCAATCCACAAAATATATAAAATGTAGATTAGATTGAAATCCATATCTATTCAAATAAATTTTAAATAAATTGAATTTTTAATAAAATGTATTTTAAATGGATTGGATCGGAGCAAAATTGGATTGGGTCCATTTTTTTTGTCACCTCTAATATTTAGTTTCTGTCAAAGTTGTGTAAAATTAGTTAAAATTGATTTTCTTTTCTAACTTAATTATGATGTGTTTAGTTTCCAAAATTAAATAAAGGATACAAACATTGAATGATAAGGCAACAATTTCAATAAAAAAATTTACATCCATTGATCGAAAGATCAAATGGATGAATAGTTTTCCTAAATATTATGTGCTTGAATGATTTAGATATTAATGATAAAAATAAACGTTTAAACATATTTAACGACAATAAATACAAACTATAACATGTTGATTATAATACTATGTACTTAAAAGAATCAAATATTAATATGCATCGGAGAGAGATGAAATACTTAATTGAGATCTTTGCTCATTTTATATAAGATTAAATCCATACACGAATTAAAAGAGGTATTGATCACGTGATTCAGTTCGATTTTGAATTAAAAATTATCCAAAACAATAGAAGAAACACTTGTAACAAAATTTTGCCGTTAGTTTGAATTTTATAATTTTGAAATAGGTTTGTTTGATATTATTTGTTGAAAAAATATTTATATTCGCAATAAAATAATCAGACTCAAAAGTTCAATTAATTATATACTACACTAGTTAAAAAGTTCAGTGACTTAAAAATTAATTAATTCTATACCACATTGATTTAAAGTTTTCGAACTTAAAAGGTCAACGACAAGAATATGATATTACATTTTTAATAAAAGTAATATTGAGAATGAATTGAATTTATTAATGCAAATATCTACATCTTGTATAAAATAAAACTCATTCAAATTTAATCATAATAAATTAATTTTTCTTGTATTTAGCAACAATAAATACACAAACTATGTGTTCGGCTTACACAACACTTAACTTACTAACTTTTGTTTATTTATTTTCAACTAAATTGGCTAAATTTTCATATGAAATAACTATTTATTATTTATAATCAAATAATCTATATGTATAATTAGAGGAATAGGTTAAAAGATTCACTATTTTATTCAAATAAGATACTCGACCCCACTTATAACATAATTTTTTTAGATTTAATATTTATTGATCTTGATTTTTCTTATATAATGATCGAGTCTTACCCTAATGTAACATTATTATCTCTACCTGAGTCGGAAAACGAGATAAATCGTTGGTTTTAATAACATTGTTGGAATTTTTTTTATTAAGATTAATCACCTCTAATATATAAGTTGTTTACGTAAAAAATTAGATATTATTTTCAAATTAAAACCTTAAAATTTAATTTTAATTTTTTTAACTATGATCGGTTAAATTTTCAACATTCATACATATTAGTTTAACGAGATAACTATTTATTATTTTTTAAACAATATTAATTTTTTACTGGGATAAAAGGAAAAATTGACAACTTCTAACATATAAATTGTTCATAATAAGAGATGCTTAATGCTTATGTATCTTGTTTTTCTTATACAGCATTTGAATCTTATGATATGCTTGTTTTCGTATCAGTTAGACATAAAAACAAATAATTTTAATATATTGATAAGAAAGTTTTTCCTTAAATAAATTTGGAAGATTAAACTTTTTAAAACATAAATTGCCTATATAAAAGATTTTTTACATAATTTCTAACACAACCACTTTATGTTTATCAAATATTTAACTTTCTTATTTCTACCCGTATTAAATTTTTTAACTCATATTTAAATTTATATAATTTTCATCTATTAATATGGTATGCATTGCATTAAAGTTTCTTTGGGAATCCTAAATTATGCTACTCAGGTCTGTCTACTTTTAAAGTCCAAGCAGGTTGTAAGATGATAATGGTAACTGACATCCCATTTTTATTTTATTTTATACAGCTCATTATTATTTTGTAATGATATTAAAATTTAATTTTTAAAAATAATTACTAAACTGTTTTGTATTTTTCTTCTGTGATGAAACAAATTAGGACAAAATTATCCAGTGCAAAATGTAAGGCCCATTTTCTGTTTTTCTTTTTTTTTTTTGTTGTGTTTTTCCAGCCACAAAGATTAGTGGGCTGCCCCTAAGTGGGCCTAAGGGTTGGCCCAGGGTATAT
>Ga0214543_1006164_pt1 | contig 21545 bp, 9 predicted proteins | sample CNSS2metaG_FD_160094 | JGI IMG/M metagenome (GOLD analysis project Ga0214543, IMG submission 160094) | Root nodule microbial communities from cowpea collected in UCLA plant growth center, Los Angeles, California, USA - CNSS2 | ecosystem: Host-associated > Plants > Roots > Nodule | place: USA... | reverse complement strand
TTTCCTTGTTAATTAAGTTCAACACAGTATATTCCAATATTTGGATTTCATATATTGTGAATGATTACATCATCAGGTTTAATAAATTCCAAACACAATGCTCAACAGGTTTACATCAACAGGTTTACTTCATTGATTTCGAATTATTACATCAACAGGTTTACTTCATTGTGAAAAGGAAAATGTTTAACACATACAACAAACAAACCATTACAAACAACACTTTGACCCATTTTTCCAAACTCATAATACATTTCTCGATATTCAGTAATTTTCTTTCTCCATCCCTTTCTACCATCTTCGTCACAGTGTCATCACTCTCATCTTCATTCTTCATACTAGGACCACATTTCTGTTCAATTACATTTTCACTGCACCATGAAAAAAAGTTGCAGCCAACAACTTCTTCACTTCCACCCTATCAAACGAAACAAAAAACCCAAATTGCAAAATTAGGTTTTCCAAAACCAAAATAGAAAAACAAAATCCACCAAAAAACACAACTAAATTCATTTCCATATCTCATACCTTGAACTTTGGGCATCCCCAAAATTTTCTCCCCCTGTTCTTAGCAGTTCTAGCAGTTCTCATGATTGCCTTCTCACCGCAATGGCAAAGAGGTGCGAAATCGAACCTCCTCCCCACACCTCCATGAGAAGAAACCGTAGAATTTTTCATTCCCCAAGTGCAGGACGAGCAAGAATGAGAGGGAGACATTACCGGTGCAGGACGAGCAAAACGGAGGAGCAAAACGGAGGAGCAAAACGAACCTTCCACACCCTCTTTCAATTTCAAACACTTACCCTCTCTCCCAATATCACCTTCTTAAAAGAGAAGACAACAATGGTTGTTTACGGTGCCACCCACAACTCATTGACACGTAAGAATGAATATTACAGCCACATCATCACATATAAACGTTGTTTGAACACTGTTAACGATTGCCTTGATTTGATACTCAATAACCAAAACGAGGACGAAATTGAGACAAATTAAAATACGAGGACCAATTTGAGATTTCTGAACCAAAACGAGGACCAACGGAGTATTTTAACCTTTTTTATATATTTTGGAATTTTATGAATTATGAAATTTAAGTTACATTATATCGTAATAAAGTTTTAATTTTCTCACGTTTTTGGGAATCTAAGTTATAATAAATGAAATTTTATTATTTATTTCTTTATTATATTAATTAAATCCATAATATCCGGTCGGGATGTTACAGGAATCAATCCATTTTATTTGTGATTTATCTGAAACATGAACGAATTATTAAAGAAATTTAAATAATTTATTCACATGATAGGTATAATAAGAAATTCAAATTAATAAAATCATGCTTTAATTGTCATTATTACAATTAAAGCTATCAAAACAATTTAGAAAAACATTTGTTCAAAACACCAAATGAAAAATAGTAAACTAGCTTAAAACAACAAAAACTAAAGAAATTACAATGAAAAAATTGGTCTAAAAACAATAAAGTGTATCTAAAAACAGAAAATCAGAGAAGCAATTAGAAAGCCAAAATTTAGTAGTCAACAAAGTAAGTAACATAAGCAGCTAAATGAAAATGAGTAAAAATCAGTGGAATTCATTAAAAATACGAAAGCACAACTAAAAACATTACACACAAAAAAATAGTAATAGCAAAACAAGTAAATCATCAAAGAAAACAAGATGAGAACAACTAAACTAAATAGTAATAGTGAAAACAAGTAAATCAGAATAGGCTATAAACTACATTTGAAAACATTAAACTATGTAATCAACAACAAAACTAAAATAAAAATGATTGTATTCAGATTGGTTGGAAAAAGAACGAGTTGGAATAATAATTAACTCAAAGATTATATAGGAAACAACATAACTAGTCTATCAGATAAAAAGTATGTAAGGAAGTCCATTCATTACGTACTGATTGCAAGAGGCATGGAACATGAAGTTTAACTCAAAGAAATTATATTGTGGTCAACACCGAGGAGAAGTAGTATGAGGATTATGAGCTACGGGAATGGCTGAGGCAGATCAAACATGTCTTCTTTGATGCTGAAAATGTGTTGGATGAATTTGAGTGTGAAACATTGCGAAAACAAGTTGTCCAAGCTCATGGAAACACCACAATCAAGGTAGCACACTTCTTCTCAAGTTCTAATCCACTTGTTTTTCATTATAGGATGGCTCAACAGAGCAAATCAATCAAGAAGAGATTAGACAAGGTTGCAACAGACAGACATAAGTTTAGTCTTGAAAGAATTGATGTTGATAGATGTTTTGTACATAAGAAGGACATGACATACTCCTACGTTATTGATTCAGATGTCATAGGAAGGAATCAAGATAAAGAAAATAGTATACAACTTTTGGTGCAGTAGAATCCGAATAATAATGAGAAAAGGCTTTTTGTCATCCCCATTGTGGGGATTGGAGGCTTGGGAAAGAAGACCACTCTAACAAAGATTGTGTTCAATGATACGAGGATACATGAGTTGTTCCCATTGAAAATGTGGGTTTTTGTTTCTAATGACTTTGAAATTAAGCAAGAGATTATTAAAATCATCAACTCTAATAATGATTATTCTCACCAACAAAATTTAGACAAAGTAGATGTGGAAAAGTAAAACAAATTTTGCAACTACTATATTACAAAAGTGTTCCAGAGAATCGCACACATTTATTAATTTATTACTTAATCAACCATGTTTCTACCACAATTCTTCTCTTATAATCAATCCTCCAAGCCCCAAGCTCATATAAATAAAAATAGGAATAGTTATATATCAAACTCAGATGACACTATTTTGGTTGAACACACAAGCAAGTAGCTTAGCATAAATCCTTCTTTGACAAACAATAGCATTACAATTAAATGCCTCAAAATAAAAATAAAAATAAAAATAAAAATAAAGGAGAGAAGAAAAAAGAAAATAGACCTGGAGCTATCAATGTTGGCATTGGTGTTGGAATCGATCTTAGTTTCTAGAACCCTAAATGCATCCATTAGTGCAATAGTGTCATTTGTTCTCTAAAACAAAATCAAACAAATGAATGAATCAAAAGATGATCACGACACCACAAATAACCCACCGTTCGTTTTGCTCCAGCAAAATCCAACAAAAAAAAACTTAAAACTAGAAGAAATGAACGGGAGGGGGAGGAGAAACGAGAAACATCGTTTGTACCAGTAATTAGACTTACCTTGGATCAATCAACCACAAGAAGAGAAGAGAGAAGAGATTTAGGGTTTAGAGGATTGAAATTTTGGAATAGAGAATTTGGGATGTTTGCGGTTCAGATAAGCTTGTTTGCGGTTCAAATAAGCCTGGATACAAGTGTGATCCAATTTTAAAATTTGGATTTCCCATGTTTTAAAATCTATGTAAATAAAATAAAAATATGATAAGAAAAATATATAAAATATGGATAAAAAATAGAAAACAGAATTTATAAAATGGTTTTTTAGTGGACCGGTTCAGTTCAAAATTGGACTAGATCGGGTAAACCAATTTTTTTACCCACCCTTAATGGAGATGATGACACTATAAGAAAGTAGCGTAGTGAATTTTTTTAAAATGAATTGAGATAATGAAGAACAAATTAGTATATTTTCTATAACATTTAGAACAATCAATCTTAAATTTCGTAAGGAATAATTGAGTTTAAATTTAGTGTTTTAATTGATATTTGTCCAAATGGGATTAATTGAGCTTTCAATAAAATCACTCGTTAAATAAACTTTTTAAGTCATGTTAGACAATAAATGTTAGACGACTTGCATTAAATGCTTCACATTTTGGCTTGAAATGAGCAAGAGACTAAATTAATTCATCGACACTCGTTTAGTTAATTCAAACTTCTATACTTATTTGTTTAATCTAGAGGTAAAATAATAAATTTCACTCGTATACGTTTGAAACAAGTGAAATATAAATAAGAATCTCACTTATATACACTTCAATCAAGTGAAAGACTTAATAAATTATTTTACTCTTTAGAACTTAAATAAGTAATAATCATATTATAAAAAAATTTAACTATCAATAAGTTGAAGATCAATCTATTTTTATATAATTGTTTTACATATATTATTATAACCCCTTTCGTTTACTAACCCTATCTCATTCATATTTTTAATGTCCTAGCCTAATGGCTTTGATCATAAAAATGACAATGATCAATATCTTTCATCCCTAAATATCAACATTATTTAGCATGACTTAAAAAAGTAAATACAATTATGTTTATTATAATTAATATTATAAAATTTTTCACTATTTTGCAATAATTTAGTTAAAAATTATATCTAATATAATTAGTAGGTGCTTCAACATATAAAATTCTTTACTCTTAACCTATAATTAATGAGAGAAAATATGAGAAATGGGACATTAGTTGGTATTAGACATTTATCTCCTAGTCATTATATAATAATAATAGTAATGATAATAAAGGTTAAAGATGATTTTAGTCTGTAAATTATAATATGAAATTGAATTTCATATTTGTCTAAAACTTTGATATAATTTGATCATCAAACTAAGGAATGAGTATAGTATCTCTAAAACAATTGTGTTAAATTTTGTTGATGTACGTATCAAGTGATATTTCGGACTGACGTTTGAGTTGTTTATACCATTTGACACATTCTAATTTTGTTAGTTTAGGATGCGCTTAACATGTAAACAAAATTAACATAGTTGAGTTCATAAAATATCCACAAAATTTGAAGTTTGGAAATTAAAATATTAAAGTTTCATAACGAATTACAATTTTATGTTCAAATTTAGAGACTAAAAATATATTTAACTTTTAATATTAACTTAAATAATAAAAATAAAATAAAATAATAAATATAATAATTGAATTTCAACATCGGCGAGTCTAACGTTTAATAAAAAGACTGATGAGTAAGATCCTAAAGTTTTCACGTATGATCCTCAATTCTTATCTTAATGCTTTTAATTGGATATAAGTTAACTTCACCCAACTAATAGACTCCTGACCTGATTAGGGATGGCAAAAATACCTGTGTCCGCGAATATCCGCATATAAAATTTGCGGCGGATAGTTAGTACCCGCAGGTATTTATTACCCGCGAGTAGCAGGTAGCGGGTATTTTAATACCCGCTTATAAACAAGTCGGGTTCGAGTATCATACTATCCATACCTGTGGGTACCCATTACCCGAAAAAAAAAAATAAAAATAAAATTTACTTTATATTTTATTAAGTTAAATTTAATTAAAATTAAAATTAGCAGTATATTTTATTATGTCAAATTTAATTATAATTATAATTTAATTTAATTTAATTTATATTTTATTTTTATAAATTTATATTAAATAATTTATAAAATATATATTTTTTAAATATTTGAGGGTATCGGGTATCCACGGGTACTCCCGGGTTTTAAAAATATCCACGAATATTTTTTAAGCGAATATCCGACAGGTAAAAAGGCGGGTAGCGCGCGGATTTTTTTTTTGCGGGTCGGGTTGCGAGTAGCACTATCCGTACTCGACCCGACCCGTTGTCATCCCTACTCCTGATTATTATTGAAGATTATTTATTCCAATCTATTCCTCCTACTCTTTTAATAACTTCCTTTTAACTTTAATAGTCATAAATAAAAATTATAAAAGAAGCCGTTTTATAGCAAATGTATTCTAACAACATCTCAATTGTTAGAAAATGACTAAATCAAATAATATTATTAATAATAAAAATATGAAATAATATAATAATAATTATTAGAACAATAATAACACTAATATATATATATATATATATATATATATATATAAATCAACAAATATTAATCAAATACTCAACCATTATTTATAATAACAATAAGAGATAAAAAAATAAACAAGAAAAGAATAGACAAAGTCGGTTGAGATACGCATAGCGTTATCTTTCAAAAGAAAACGCTCCTATTGTACATGACTAAACAAATCATATGCCTTTTTCTCTTAAGATACAACAACCCGTCAAACAAATTGACCGAGTGCAACGAAGGATTTTCAAATCTTACGAATACTTATGTCTTAAGAGATAATATAAAAAAGAAAAGAAGAACAAAAGAACATTGTTGAGAGAATTCTAGTATTTGTTGTGTCTTTCCCCGTCCACCTAGGTGATATTCACAAGTAGAAGAGGAAAATACAAAAAATAGATTGTGTCGTTAACTATAAATAACATTAATCCATAAAACTAAAAGTTCATAAAAACTTGAGTAACAGTAAGATTTTTATTTTTATTATTTTATTTTAAATTATATTAAAATATAACAATAACAAAAAAAAATTTATAATTAAAAATTTTATTTATTATTTATTATTTTATTTTTATTTTTCATATCATATCCTCATATTTTATTGAATAGATTTTATAATATTCATATCTCAATCTAATAATTACGATTCACTAAGTTGAGATATTCTTAATTTTCTTTTCATTTTTTTTAACAGCAAATTTATTATCATATGGCAAGTTAAATTCAATGGAGAAAATGCATTGTTATTTGTTTCATTGTTAATTTGTATCAACGTCCATATATGAAACTCTTATTATTTATATTTATACTTTTGAAACAAGTTGATACAAAGAAAAATATTATATAATTTTCTATTATATACATCACTTCAATATCAACCTCCACAAAAAAAGCCAATTACATGAGGTTGAGTATTCAGCATTAAGTGTACAACTCCGTACACAAAGTAACCAATATGAACGACATTAACTAAGAACTCAAATATGATGTTTGATTAGTCGTCTTATTACCTTAATCAACGCAATTAATTCATTTTTTTAATAAACTTTCAACAGATTATATTAAAAAACATTTCAAATAAAAAAATCACTGTCTGTTTGTGTTCCAACTTCATGTTATATATAGCCAAATGTTGAATACAAGTTTTGGCATTCAATTTAAAATTTACTATTTTTGTCGTCATGAATAAAAGTAAAACATAACATCCAGCATGTGACATGCCAATTATTGTTAATATTGTAATAATTATTGTTATAATCATAAGATAATCCTGATTATGTTTGTAATAAATGAAAAATATCAAGCTAAATCAGCAAGTTCAATAGAAGAATTATGAGTTAGTTAGGTAGTCCTTGTGAACCCATATTAAGGAAAAAAACTAGTCAACAACCGATCAAAATTGTCAAAGTTGTTAATAAAATAATTTATTTGACCAGTCTTTTAAATTTGCTTTTCTTAACTGATCTCAAAAATATTTTTTTAGACACACACAAAAATGGATTGTTATTTTGTAATTAACATTAATTAATTTAAAATTGTACGGAATTAACTTGATATTTTTAATTAGTTATTGCTTGATATATTATGTAATATTAAATATGTATAACTATATTCAGTTATTACTACATAATGACTCATTTTATTTGTTAAATGTTGATTCTTATCATATATAAAATAACTAATCAAAAATAGTCAAACTTGGTAATAAAAAATTGTTTTACACCAGTGCTTTAAAAATTGATTTTTTTAACATATCTCATATATTTTTTTAAACACACGCACATGGATTGTCATTTCATTAGATATGAAATATTTTATATTTAATATAAATTCATACCTAAATGACAAAAGTCTGAAATTCTAGAAATATTTTGTCAAACGCTAACCACGTTCGTTGAAATTATATACAACAAAGAAACTAGCACAAAAAAAAACATTTATTTTTTATTTATTGTTATGTATTGTGTTTTGGGCACCAGAAGTTTTACACTATATATTAATTAAAAATTCTGTTAATATAAATTTGAATGTTAGTTACTATATAGTTCAATAATGTTAACTTTTTATCCATCTTTCATAAGAGTTTAGGCACTTTTTGTATATAGAAGAAAAACATGGTATTGGCACTCATAATAAAGCAGTTGATCCACAAAAAGCTTCTCATGTAATTGAGTAAACCCTAAACCCTAATTAGAGTTAAAATTTATAATTATGGTACCCAAAAGCTACTTTTATAGATTTCAATTAAAAAAGAAACGCATTTAATTGGCTGAAGATGAAAATTTACAGATAACATTCAATACTTAATCTAGAATCGCAATACTGTTATCCTGCTATAAGAGAAAATTTAATCACAAAAACCTTTAATGGTAAAAATTTGTAACTAAAGTCAAAATAGAAAAAAAAAAATCAAACTTTAAGTCAAAAAACCTAATAAAGATCTCTTTTACAAAACTACGAAACTACTTATAAGTTAGCTCGTGATAAATAAACTAGTTTTCAACTAATAAACTCTTTCAACTGCTAAGTTGACATATTGAATTAAAAGTGTTTAATAAAATTATTGATAAATACAAAATATATAAAAGTATATAATCACATAATTTTATTGTATAAACAAAATGTATGTCTTTGGAAAAAAAAAATACTATCATGCAATTATAATTTTAGATTTTAAAAATAATTTAATTTTTATTAATCTTTTACTCATTTTATAAGAAATTGCATGTATTATTTTATTTTAAAAAATCATTATATTCAAGCCCGTAAATATAATAAGCATTAATTAAATTCATTTTTTTATTTATTTTTCAAAAAGTTAAATTTTAAATTTAAACTAAAAAAATTAAAAATAAACACAATAAATAATAAAATTATACAATAATTAAAATAAATATTTAATATCTTAAATGTTGAAATCACTCTTTAACATCTTATTAAACGCAATCAAGATAATATATAAAAATGTTGAAAAAATTGTATTAAAATATAAAAATAGTAATTGAGAAGAAAATCAATAAACTATAAACAAAAAATCTTTTAAATAAAATACTTTAAAATACCTTATTATTAAATGCTTTTACATTAATCAAACTAATCAAATAAATTAATAACTATGTTATCAATCTTAATATACTCTAAAATTCATTTTTACTTTTCTTTATTCTCCAAGAATAAATCGATCTCATGGAAAATTTCCCGTGCGACCAGAATATTGTGTGTGAATAATTGATTTGTATTCCCATTTCTATATATTTTCTAATTTTTGTAACTAAACCCTAATTGACTTAAGAAATTTAAACGAGGCGTGTCACATTTTTCATAACATCGTAAGCCTCACGATTCTTAGTTATCAACGCACACATAGGACTGATGGCCCCACCCAATGATGCTGTCGGTTTCAGGTACACGGCCGTACCACGGAACCGTACTTCAAATGCACGACAACAACCTTTGTCACTCCATTTCCTCTTAGGTTTGTTTATTGGTTTTGTCAAAAAAAAAAAAATCTTCTTTTTGGTTTTGTTGTTATTTAGTTGAAATTTAAAACCGACCTTGATAAAGTGATAATATGTGACTTTTGGCAGTGGGAAAGGGAAAAGGGAAGTTGCATGAAAGGTGGAGGCAAAGTTTTGTAGGGTAGGTTGGCGTTTGAATTCGCAAGCACTTCATTGGTTGAACATTTCGTTTCCCTCTTTTAATATTTTGGTGTGGATAATGACTCGTGTTATTAATATTATACACCGATATTGAATATGGTAGTGTTTGAAAATGAATGTGATTTGAAGTATTCTTTAGAGAGTTAGTGGAAGACACTTTTATTACTTGTAGGGTGTAGTGGATAGTGACGGGGTAAATAATCTTGCAAAGTTTTTGTATTTTTAATATTATAATTATTGGACTTTGATAAATTTTTTTATATAATAATTCGATATGTTATTTTTAATTGATTTTGAAATATATATAAAAAATTACTTAAAAAATATTACCTCAAATTGTAAAAAAAAAAAATTTATAAAATTTAGTTGTTAAAAAATTATCTTTTTTATTATTGTATCAGTTATGTTTCTGAAACACGAGGATCAATTCATCGGGTTTAATTTGATAGAAAGTTTTGAGGTTAAACTCTAGATTTTAAATGTATTTAATTAAATAGTTGAAAGAAAAATAAACATATATGAGTTTAAACGTGGCTCTCTAATTCAACTAAATATATAGTGGAGAATTTGTTAAAGCTTTCCAAATCTTGTGTTCCCCTGTTGACATTAAACCAAATGTTGATAAATTAGTCATTGAGATGAAATGGATCTCTTTTAATGATCTTCAATATGTTTGTAAGTTGGGTTGGTTACTTAAGGAATACCTAATCTGGTATATTAATATCACACTATAAAAATGTTATATTGCATATTCATATGATTATTTAATTTTATTTATTTGTGGTACAATTTATTGTTGGGTATCAGAGTACTAGCACAAGTACTCACAACTAAAATACAAGATGAAAATAAACAAAAAATGAAAATAAACGAATACATAGACAATAGGCAATGAATATAATTTATTCAAAGAAAAACAAATTACATACCACTTTCTCAATCTCCAAGGAGAAAACAAATGGGAAAAAACTAATAAGGAGAACCTTCAAAGAGAAACAAATATTCTCTCTTGTTTTTCTCTCACTCAATAAAGCAAATAGAAAGAAAAGAAAGACTTTGGGATGATTCTTAAAGAAACAATGAACTCCCTTTTATAACATAAAAAGTAAATCTCAAACTAAGTTCCCACCGATGTGGGACTTCTATTCTCACATTTATAATCATTAATGAATTTTAGTTATAATAAATGAAGTAAAGACTCTTGATATTATGTTGACAAATAATAAATTTGGTCTCAATTTAGAGAGAAATAATATTACTCAATTTAAAAGAATTGAGACTCAATTCAATAAAAAGACATATATAAAAACTGAATTGAATACAAGACAAAGATAATTGACATTGTCACTATCATGTCATGTCATGTCACGTGACATTGATAATGTACCATGTGTCATCCACGGAACTTGACACGTCAGCGACAAAAAAGCTTGCAAAAAATATAAACAAAAACTATCAATTAACATGTGGTATGTCTTTAACATCGTTTGTAAGGTACTAACGAAAATTATTTAATTGAGTTAATTTTTCAAAATATTTGACTTGATTGAAACTAAAATAAAAGCATACCTACTTGCAACTTTTCAACCAAAATAAGGATGAGAAGTAATTAAGCATTATTTTAAGCAACTAGCAACTATAGATAAAGTAGGCATATTCAACATCACTTTCAAGAAAGATAACTTTCCATACTTTGATATTAATGCCTCTTTCAAGTTAGGAGGTTCACTGAAACAACACCAATGAGACATGAGTCTAACCAACATAAGAAATTGACACCACTTCCAACCTGAAACCTTATGGGTCGTCTGCCTTATATGTTGTTCAATTTTCATTTCTACCCAATGTGAGACTTAAACTTACACTTGAATCTCAACCATCTCTCTGAATTAAGTGCCTTTCATAATGGTACGCTCCCCCTCAACCATGAGTACTCATCTCAACCCGTTGTTCATCTTAATGGAACACACTTGTCTGAAACTCCTATCAAGAAGACTTTTGATATAAAGACCATATTGTACTTGTATGAGGCGACCATCAAGATTAAATATAGAGAGCCACACTCTTGAATTTGAATGTACCACATTTTTTCCTTTTTGAGTGAAGTTTTAATACTTTCAATTTTTTTATTTCTTTTTTCGAAATTTTCTTGTTGTGTCCAGAGTTTCTTTAATTTGTATATTTTATAGATGTGAAAAAATTGTTTTGATTGTTGATGAAAGAATTTGGGAAGAATGTAATAAGAAAGCTAATAAAAAGAAATTATATTCTTTATTTCAATCATTTAGAAAGAGTAAGCCGAAATCTCAACTATGTAGTGGCGAATCTTGATCAAAAATTTTGAAGAGGCCAAAATAATATACTCAAATTTTATATTTTATAATGTCATTAATATAACAAAAGCATATATAATTTAGTATTGGAATCTCTTAGTATATTTTTTCTTAGAAAAATGATGGTTTTGAAATTGTATTTGATATAGAACTCATTTTAATTTTTTTTAATTTAATCTCTTTCACTGAATATTCCCATATTTGAAAATTTTCTTATAATAAGTTTCAAGGAATTAATATGAAATTTCTCACCTATAATTCCAAAGAATTAGTATGAAATTTCCTCCTATAATTATTTGAATCTTAAGAAAGGTTCTCTAATTCAACACTTGAATTCATTGAATCCTTAGTATTATGCTTAAAAACTTGAAAATAGGTGAAAAAAATAAATTTATATTATTTTCATCTTCACAGTCCTCTTTTCATTTTAAAAAATGAACTTATTGTTTTATTTTTCATCAATATACATTTAAAACAAAATTAAGACTAAAAATTAATTTATCAAAATCTAATCAAGAATTGAAAGACATAATTATTAAAATAATTATGAAAATAAGGCACATTTAAAAATGGTTATGAAAAAATATATAGTACATAACATAACTTTTCTTTCTATATTCATAAAAAATAAATATACAAAAAAAATTATAAGATAAAAAAAAATACTAAATATCAAACTAATATTTTACTATTAAGAGACAAAAGAATTATTTTTTTTTTCTTGAAGAATGAAAGAGAACTTATAAGAAATGAGAGTGGAGAGAATGAATTTATGTCTAACTTTTTATTTCTTTTTAAAAACAAAAAAAATATATATACAAAAGTAGCAAATGAATACAATATATTAAAAACTTAAGACGAGAGAGAAAAAAAAAATCTCAATAATTTATTTTTTATTATATTTAATTTTATATTTTATTATTTATTAACATTAAATATTATATTTTATAAAAATAATAAGAATTAATATAAAATAATTATTTTAAAATTATTTTTAAAACAGTAAAAGTGTTTGGGGGTCATGGTCCCCTTTAAGACACTTATAAGATCCGCGGTTGTAATTACGAAATTTATGATAAAAGACATTTATGTATTATATTCAATTTCTTTAAACATGAATTCCAAATAAAATTAAACAAATTCTTAACATAACTAAATAAAAAATATAAATTCGTTAAAGTTTCTTGAAATTACTTATAATGAAACAAAATTAAATGTGCTGTCAAACAAAAACATGACACTATAAATAAACAATAAAAAACTTATAAAAATTTCTGATAAGTAATCTATTTAAAAAAGAGAATCTATTCATATTTAGTTAATTATTTACTTATTTGAAATATAATTATATTCTGGCCTCCTAATTTTTGTGTGAGTGCGTCCGTTGTTAATAAAGAGAAGGAGATATATCTTAATAATAATAATAAAAGAGTCATTTATTTATTACATATTTTTTTTACCGGTATATGAAAGATTTTCGTTAAAGATAATTAATATACATTAAATTATGTAAAAATAATTAATTGTGATATTAAAAAAATGTGATCTAATAACTATTAATATTGTTTTATTTTATTTAAAATGACAAAAATATTCATAACTATTATACAATTGTATTGAGGAGAATGATAATCAGCGTCCTAAGGACACGGATTAAAAAATAAGTAATACGTATTGAATTTATCATTTTTACATTAAGAATTGAAATAATTAATTATATAAATTAAAATAATATGAATGCATATAATTAATTTTATAAAGACAAAAATATTTTTTAAAATCTGTAAGCAATAAAAATAAATATTTTAGAAACTCAATTAAATCTTGTAGATGTTTAATACTATTTATTTTTTGTTAGTTTTTCTGTTAATTTAAACTTTTTTATGTTTAATTATATTTTATTTTTTAATAATATTAAAATATAGTTATTTTATTGTTTAATTAATTTTTAACTTTTATTAGTAAACATTAAATAAAATATTATAATAATTGTATGATATTTTTGAGTTTTTTTGTCTTTTAAATAAAATAAAAGTGTGATTAGGTAAAGTTCATTTACTATTACAATTAATTATGGACTTTTGTACATTTCAAGACGTATTAATTATCCTTAACCAGTAAAAAGACTCTTATGTTTAATATTTTATTGAATGCTAATAATCAAAGTTTTAAAATGATTAAAAAATAAAGGCACTCATTAAAGATAATTAATATATATTAAATCATACAAAAGTTTATAGTTAATTGTGATATTAAGTAAAATATGACCTAATAATTATTAATGTCATTTTATTTTATTTAAAGAAAAAAAATATCCATAACTATCGTACAATTATGTTTAATATTTTATCTAATGCTCGCCAATCAAATGTAAAAAATAATTAAATAATAAAATAACTATATTTTAATGTTGCTAAAAATTAAAATATAATTAAACATAAAAAAATTAAATTAGCATAAAAACCAACCAAAAATAGTGTTAACCATCTAAAATGTTTAAAAAAGAACAATTAAAGTATTAATTTGAGACTTCATTGAATTTTCTTTCTCTAACTTCTCGATAACATTTTGCAATATTTCTCTTAGTTTAACAAAATCTTTTGTATTAAAGAAACAAACAATATTTCAATATCAGAAATTGATACTTATAAATATATAAAACTAGTAATATGTTAGAGACGTATTTTTTCTTGCTTTTTAGTATAGACCTTAAAAATTTCAAAATATATTATTATCTTTATGAAATCTATTATATACATTTATATTATTTTAACTAATGAAACTAGCATAAACACATACGCTATCACGTCTGTGTGTACATATTTTTTAAATATAAATAATATTATATTAGTAAGTAGATGATAATATTGTCATGTTATTAAGTTAATATATAAAATAAATTTATATTTGTTAAAAAGAATGAAATGAACGTAGAAAAACTGAAAAAATAAATGTTGGTCAATAAAGAAAAGGAGAGGAAATAAACAATGTTACAAACAACGTATAAAAATAATGATTAATTTTTAAAAGTTTAAGAAATAATTATATCGTAAAATGTGAATATAAAAGAAGAAATTCTCTTCGCAAATAGTAATAGATTAATTATTCTTATTTTTAATGATGGATTCACATTAACTATTTTCTTAATTAAGGAAACTATAAATTTACATTAATTATTCCTTAATTAAGAAAACAGTTAGCCTTATCTTTTATTATATTATTGGGCTGCATTGGAAAAACGCCACGCAAGCACACGCACTCTCATCTGAACATCGTGCAGTTTCTTCACTAATCTAGCCTTTGACCCTTACAACACCCATTTCATTGAACCTTCCCACTCTGTTATAAATATTCCTAAATTCCTGCGCCAACATCATTGGACCGACGCTTCTCTTTCTCTTCCCAAAAACCATTCAACTCTTCACTTCTCCCGAAGCTCATTTCCGTACCAAACATGCCCTCATCCCTATCTCATCCTTCACCCTTTTCACCATTCTCTTTCACCCAATCCCTCCTCCAATGAAAACAAAAACTTTCAACAACTATTTTACCTCACAACTCCCACATTGCTTAGAAACCTAAACGAAAGGCACTTTATATAGCGAATTTTGTGGTCTTCGGAAGCTTGTTTCTCGACGACCATGCAGTTCAGGCTAGGCAAGCGCGTTTTCCGTGTCGCCACATGGCTCTTCCGTCGGGTTCGGTTCAGAACCCGACCCAACAGATATTATCGTCTCGGATCCACCTCTCCTTCGCGCAGTCACAATCATAATCCCATGGCGAAGCTTCTTACATGGGGGACAAAGTTGAAGAGAGGAGCGCAGTCTCTCTGTAAGAAATCCGGGTCGGGTCTCGATTGCGAGAGGGCCCCGGCGGTGCCGAAAGGGCACTTGGCGGTTTACGTGGCGGAGGAAAACGGCGAGTGTCGCCGGGTTTTGGTGCCGGTGATTTACTTCAACCACCCTCTGTTCAGCGGGTTGTTAAGGGAAGCTGAGAAGGAATTCGGGTTCGAGCAACCCGGTGGGATCACGATTCCGTGCCGACTCACCGAGTTTGAACGGGTCAAAACCCGGATCGCGTCCGGGTCGGGTTTACGCGGGAGAACCCGGAGGTTGGGGTGGCGGCTACATTCTTCTTGAGACGACGGGATTTTGGTGAATTGCGAATTTACGATGATGACGATAAAGAGTTATGCTTATTTTTTTGGCCCTTTTTGTGTTATATTAGGTTGCAGTTATTGTTTTTGGTTTCTTTTGATCGGAATTTCTTGGGGTGGTGTTGTGCTCTGTTGTTTGGGTATTTTTTTATTGGACAGGTTTGAACATAAAATAGAATTAGGGATACCATATGTACAGATTAAACTCTCACGATATCATCTCAAGAATTTTTTTTTCCTTCTGAATTATAACTTAAGGCCTTTGAATTTTGAGCTTTTACCATGACCAAACAAACAATTACTAATCGTTGTTGTCTTTAAATTGACAATAACTTTATATTTGGTGGTGCTAAAAAGAAAGTTTTATTCATTAATTTCATTTTATGATCTATATATAGACACGTACATAACTACGGTACTAAGTCCACATTTATCACCTTTTAAGAAGAGGCTCAAGATTGTTGTATCAAATTAATTACAAAGTTCATTAACATAATATAAACAGGGTAACAATTAAAATGTAGATATTCTTTATTAATATAAATTTAGGATTAATTATATTTTTATCCTTATCTCAATCGTCAATCTGGTTAAGTTCTTATATTTAAGAAATGATAGATGCAATCTTTTTGTCCAACGATGTTAACTACTTTTTAGTATGACAAATGACGAATTACTTTAATCCTTTATAAGATATTGACATGAGAGAAACTTGTGGATGGCTTCTAACGTGATTTGTCTTTTGTCACGTTAAAAAATAGTTAATGTTGTTGAACAATAATGACTACATCTATATATTTTTTAAGTACGAAAACCTGACATGATCAAAGTTTGAGATGGAGATGAAAACCACAATCACCCATAAATTTATAGCACATATATGACTTCTTGTTGAAATGAGTAAGAGTATCATTGCCTGTATCAAATGTTGTCAAAGAAATGACTTTAGAGTAAATATAAAGATAATGAGAAAAACAAGAAGATAAAGCAATGATTTTACAAGGATATCTCAACTGCTATAAAAACAAAATATTTTATTACAAATTTTTTTTCAACTGAGAGGAACTAATAAGTGTCCAACTTAAGTAATTTTAAGATGATTTTGACACTTATCTTGTTTGATTATTGGTAAGTTTCAACTAAACTCACCCCAATTTAGTTTGTTTTGCAAATTACAACATCAGAAGAATTGAATGAAAATACTGCAAAATTGGACAAAATTGTGATTTACGCAGTTGAGCGGCAAAATTGAGGCTGGACCACAAAGAGCAAATCCCTTAGAAGAGGAAACCTCAAACACTAAACCTACAAATGAGCCATGAAGACTCCTTCCAAGAGAAGTAATCTTAGGAGCTGGGTACGAGAGCATGAGGCTAAGCTACAAAGAAAACTCACATGGAAAGGGAACCTCTGTTGTTGAGCCACGTGAGTGAAGCTGAGCACTACGTTGGACAATTTATAAATATAAAGTTATACCTATAATTTTAGAGAGCTTTATCAAGGTATCACTTTTTTTTGTCATGTGTTTCTCTTTCTTCTAAATTTTTTCGGATCTTACAAGAATTTCTTAGAATCTTTTGCTCCAAACTTTCTCACTCTTTCTTTCTATATTTTCTCTATTTCTCTCTTCTTTCCTTCTCTCTTTCTCACCTTTTTTAGGTAACTAAGGATTCATAATGTGCATTAATTGCATGATTACATTTGCATTAAATGCACATTATTCCTTTTTATATCCTTATCTCTATATCTTCTTATCCTTTCAATCTTTGAAGGTATTTTAGATTTTTATTTTTTAATAATTAACATATATATATATATATATATATATATTTAAATTAATTCTATTATTATTTTTATTATTTATTTTCATTAATTTTTTTATTGTTTTACTTATTCATAACGTTTATTAAAAACTATATAATTTCTTTTTTAATATTCAAATTATATCTAGATATAATACAAAACATAAGTAAAGGTACAAGATTTTTAATTTTTATATTTAAAATAAAGATAAAGTAAATAATACAATTTATTAAAAATAGATATTACACACAGTCTCTTTCAAACTTTATAAGATACGAAATGCATAATTATACATTTATATTTTCATTTAGATTAACCTTTTCATAATCGTTAATACACTATTTTACACAAATTACTTTTCTATATTAATTTAATTAAAACTTAATATGATTTTGATCTGCCTAGATTCCTTAAGGTTTTAAAAATAAAAAAGTGTTAACTTATATATTTGGACAAACAATTAAATTAAAACATTCAAATAATTTAAACATCTTTCATAGTTTTTAATACATAATCCAATTTACCACAGGGTAGAACCCATAATCATGTGGCCCTTGGCAGCAAACAAGTGAAAGTGAAACCATATAGATTCTCTCATACCTAAAAAGAATATTAAGAAAATGATAGTTGACATGTTTGAAGTGGTCATCATACCAAACATAAGCCTATTTTCTTCTCCAATCATTTTGGTTAAGAAATAAAGGTGGAACATGACAATTTTGTATTGATTCTTGGGATCTTAATCCTATAACAATGAATAATACTTTCCTATACCAACTGATTATGAATTATAGATGAATTATTTGGTGCTCAATATTTTTCTAAGTTAGATCTTCATTCCAATACCTCAATTACATTCTAAAGTTAAATGAATCAAATTTTCGAAGGATTGTTCCACATGTCTATCGAGATATTCTTTGATGATATATTTGTGTATAGTCTTTCTTGATCCTCTCATTTACAATATTTAGATGAAGTTTTACAACTATTGAACCAAAATCAAATATTAGCAAATTTTTTTTTCTTGTTCACAAAGGTGAATTAATTACTTCGTCATACAATTTATGGTAAAAGTGTGACTATAGATCAAACCAAGGTATCGATAGTACTTGATTGACCCTTGTCGTCTAATATTAAATAACTTTGTATCTATAAAATACGATATAAAATATTAATCAATCAATTTAATATTTGACAATCATAAATTTATTAAATTTGAAGAGTAATTTTCAATTATTTAATTTATTATATTCTTAACATATATTTTATACCTTAAGCACATATAAGAATACCCGTTCAATCCTTGGTATCAAAACATTGCAAGGCATCATATAAACTTGAATGAAGTAAATGCAATATAATTAACCCTTGTTTATATGTATAAGGCGTACTGACAGTATTCTTACATACTTAATAAAACTTAAACTATAGTGTTAATACCTAAAAAAAACTTTGCTTAAGAATTTATTCATGTTAATCTATTAATTATCACATTCTCAACAGCAAAATTTGTATAATAAATATCATCAAAACTAGATCTAAAAAATAATTTAGGGAGAATTAGAATTTTAAAGAAATAAAAGTTATAATAAATTATATAATATATTTATAAGTTTTTCTTTCATTATTTATTTAAATTTTTTCTCTCAAGAAATAATAGAATGAAAATGTATGAAAAAAGTTATATCTTTTTAGAACTGTTTTATTGTATTTTTTTTCTAATAGTTATTTATTGAATTATTTTTGTAGTTTTATTTTAATCTTATCTCCTAATTGTTAAGTCTAGTTATTTATTGATTTTTTAATCTTATCTCCTAATTTTTAATTTTTAAAGGAACGGGGCTAAAAGGTATGATATTAATATTTATTGTATTTTTAACATATATTTTATTATTTATTAATTTTTATTAAAAGTTCTCAAAAAATAAATGAAAGACTTTTGTAATAAAAAATATATTTAAAAGTGTTGAATAAAAAAAGTGTATTTATTTGATTTCTTTTTATTCTATATTGGATTCGATACGAAAGTAAGAGATTCACCACCACTTGCTGCAGCTAAAAGTCAAAGGATCATGGAGGCCTAAATGGACCAAAAGAAAAATGCCAAATTTACTTTAATTATTTACGCTGTCCATGAAAATGAAGTTTACTTTATTTTTTTTCCTTATAGGCTGGATTATTAATTTAACTTTTTTTTTATCAATTTGCTGTTTAATATTTTTAAAACCTAATTTGTTTTTCTCACCGTCTTCCGTAACCTCAAATTAGGATCACTTATTCTTTATTTAAATTTAATTATTTTTAAAATAAAAATATTATCTTATTATTTTATGGTTACCTTTTATTTAAATTTAATTATTTTTTAATTAAATTAATTACTTATAATTATAATTAGTGTAACATCTCATTTTAATAGCTTAATATTACTAAAATAAAACATTTCATTAATAATATTTAGAAGATAGATAAACCAATGTATATTGTAAATTAGTACAGTTTTACAAGATAAAACTATAGTAATATCCCTTATATACATTCTCAAGCTACTATATTAGGATCCAATTAAAATACTATACTTAACATGATCTAAGTCGCTCATCGCCCAAACAACTTCTCAACATCAAGAGGTGCTCTACACTTGTATCTTTGTCCGCTCACACCAATAAGATGATCATTATAAAAGAAAAACACAACACATATAAACAACAAACAAAAGAGGGTATAACTAGTTTATAAAAGACATGATCATATAATAGTTAAAATTATTACATCATAAAATAACATATTTCAAACATTCATAAAAAAAATACCAAACATACAATTACAGACTCTCTAGACTCAATTATCCGATCTATGCATTGACTCAGATATAAGAAGTTGTGCACCTATCATAAAAGTGGATTGTGGCAAAGACCCTGACTCCACTTGGCATAACCAACGTAATCAATTTCTTTTGGACATGGTAAGTTACTTATGACATCGCCATATTAGTGGTCTTCCCACCCTTAATCTGCCATAAGAACCTCCTTCTGTTGGTATCGCGCAGCGGAATGTTTAAGCGTTTGTACAAAAACCAAGAGGAGGGTGAATTGGGTTCTTAATAAAAACTGTGCTTTTAATATTTTCCCTTTTAATATCAAAGATCAATTAAAATTCTTTCCTTTATTTTCTAATAAACACAATAAAATAAAGAGAGTAGAGAAGAGAAAATTGCACAAAGTATTTATACTGGTTCGGATCAAAAGACCCTACGTCCAGTTGTTAATCTTTCAAAAACGAGATTAACTAAATCACTAAAATAAACCAAACTTACAATCAATGATAAGAAAGATTAGGGTTTAGAAAACACCTCTCTTGAATCACACAAGAGATGAAGACACCTCCCTTGAAATCCACAAGGGATGAAAACACCTTCCTTGAATCACACAAGGAATGAACACCTCCTTTGAATCCCACAAAGGATGATCGGCTTCTCCTAGCAACAACAACAACACTCAATCACTCAAGATCCCACTTGATGAAAGTTATCGCTCTACCCACACTAGGTTTTTCAAAGCCTTCCCATAGAGAGTTCTCAAGTACTCAGACTTCTCTAACTTCTGTATTTTGATAATGAAAGCCTACCACTCTATTTATAGAAGCCTATTTAGAAATTAGGTTAAGAATATGAAAAGTTAAGTCACAACTGTCATAGATAATCGATTATCATAAGTGATAATCGATTATCACAGAAACTTTTATGAAAATATTTTTCTTGCTGTGATAATCTATTATCAGTCAGGATAATCTATTATCAGCAGGTGATAATCGATTATC